>JAAUXT010038902.1_pt1 | contig 39541 bp, 36 predicted proteins | sample 7278171 | NCBI WGS metagenome assembly JAAUXT01 (sample SAMN14350112, study PRJNA611818) | marine sediment metagenome | isolation source: surface marine sediment (1.8m) | place: French Polynesia: Moorea | collected 2018-08
ACTGACCATCCAGTCGCGTTGTTAGTGTGTCTTCCCGCCCGACGCTGATGCAGTCGCACCCAGACAGTCGGGCCCATCCAGTCGCAGTCGCCTGGTGTGCTCCGAGCCTCAGTGAACATGAGTTCACGAGTGTAATCACCCGACTTTATTTCAATGAAGTCAGGAGAGTTTTTATCCGCAGAGTGTTGGTGCCAGAGTGACAAAACGAAAGGTCAAGCCTTCTTCGGACGAACGGATACAAGGGCTCCGCGTTTGACCAACCTGACCAAACTCCAAGATTGCTTGTCCTTCACAACCGTGGACCTGATCGCGCTTTTTGCTGGTGGAACTTTTGACCCACTGCACGACCGTACTTTCCCCCTGGTAAAAGCTTCGAAGCAAACACTTCATTGCATTCTTGTCAAAGTTTGTTTTCCGTGGAGTGAAGATCCAATTCCGTATCACGGAAGAACGCAAACACGATAATTGCCCTGCAGATCCGAAACTTCACGTGTGGAGAGGCACCAGGGACACAAAGAGTAACTCTTGTGAATTTTCGAATCGTCGAATGGCAGACGCACTCTTGATTCATTGAGGGATCAGGTGGTGAAGCTCGAGGCAAATCTCAATTTTATCACGTGAGAGATGATATTGACAGCCAGCTGTCCGAGTCATGTCCGTTGTGGAAATGAGTTCTACAATTCTATCGCTTCCATTTTGGTGTTTATTTCCAAGCATGTCGACACAAAATCACTTCGTTGCGCTTTTTTGCGACAGGTATCTGGAGCTTTCTAATGGCTTGTGTTGTTTGTTTCGAGCGTCCAAGTGTGTTCCCATTCCCTTGGAGTGACCGGCTCGTCAGCTTTGGATGCCGCTGAAAATTATTGCAGAAATGTGTCAAGGTCAAGGAAACACACCTGGCATTTGTGGTGTCTGACAACTAGACAGCAAAGAAATATTGCACTGTTGTAATGTGTGAGGTGAGGGTTATCTCTTTGTCATTGGTGTTGTGTGGCAGGCGAGGAGCCAGAATCTCCTTAAACCCTGGTTCAGTTTGTCACGTGCCACAAACTGCAGGTTGGAATTCGTCACCCATGTCTATTGTAGCAATTCAACATTTGTGGAGTCTACCCACATTGTGTGTGTGTGTGTGTGTGTGTGTGTGTGTGTGTGTGTGCGTGTACGAGTTGAAATCCGGGACAAACATGACACACCAATTCCGAACAAGGAGCGTTTGTTAGAAACCGACAAGCATGATGCTGATGTGATTCCGAAAACTAAGTCGACTGGACTTATCTCATCAGAGCCTGTCGTCAGCTACAGGCCGAACTCAATGTCTCATTTAGTGTCAGGGGCTTTGACATCAGTCCGCCGGATACAACTGCCACGTTCATGTGAGCAGTGTGTCGTACTTTGAATGCCCACCCAGGTGCCAACCGCACTGTAAATTTGAACGTGTCTCCACCGTTGTGTTGTACCAGTTCAAGTGTCATGCAGCTGTCTCGTCTAAACTTCGCTGCAATGACTTCGTTCTCTATGCTGATAGACTCTTTTCGGTCTGAAGTGTTCTTTCAAAGCAGCAGCTTTGCGTCTGCCGTCTTCGCCGAGCGAAGCCTTTGTTGCTGGTCTGCAATATTACAATGGGGTTTGCCGGCTTGGCTCCCTGCTGGGTCCTTGATTACGGACTAACCTGGCCCGTGCTTCCAATTTATTTGCCTGACAGATGCAGAAGTGTCGTGCGAGCAATGACCACCAGATCTCTTTGCTTTCTCGAACGAAACTGGCCTCCTTGTTAAAGCTGTGTTGTGTATCTGGTCGCATATCTGGATGAAACTCACAGAAGTAGGGTTGTTCTCAAAACCACTTTGCGGACGAATTCATCAGAGGGCAAATATGAAACACACGACCAAGTCTCCAGTGGTTTGCAACACAAAATATAATTTCCCCTCAAGAGTTAACAAAAATATACAATCATGAACGACTCCAATGGACAATATAAATCTAGTCCTGCAATACTGTTCCACCTGTCACAAAAATTTCACGTATCACATCCTCCACCATTGCGGTTATCTCAGGCTAACTATTGAGTTTCTAACACAGGAACAATACGCACTCGTCTCTCAACAATGAGGGTGCAATGCATAAGCGTGCGGCAGTGCATCAAAGACCGAGGCCGAAGCTTGTTGCATACTGACCGTAGACGGCAACATCGCACCGAGGTCCTGACGGTTCACGGAGATGTCATTGCGACTGACAGCGTGAGAGGCCCATTGATGTCGACATCACAATTGTAGCGGCCCTTGTCACTTTTCGGCAGGATTACATGAGGCACAACATCAACAACACATGCAGATATCGAGTGAACAGCCTTTAATTTTTGTCCAGTCGTTTTCAATGCGAATGGAATGAATACAGCTGTAGTTGTCAGGTTCAGAAAGACGTTTGCCTGAATGCTTCGGTGGGAATTTTCTGATGCATTCCCACGTACACCTTTAATCTCTACTCCTTTCACTCGAAAAATTCAGTTCAACCGACAGCTGGGAACCTGAACACAGAACACAATGAATCACTTTTCAACAGAGATCTAAGCGGTTTGGACACACAATATCCACCACCACAGCGACACATTCACAACCCTCATACTAATCAATGCACAACAGGACAACTGATTGCGCCACAATCGGTGTCGATCTTCGTCATTGGGTAGAGCATGCTCAGTGGGGGCAAAAATTTTCCCCGACCACTGCATTCACGTGGCTTTTGCTGGCACGAACGCGCCTGGACTTTGACTCTCTGAATCTCTGGAACATGACGTACGTATATTCAGGGGTAGGTCCGGGATTTGGCTGAGGGGGCATTCCCTTGGGAAGGGCGACTTCAACTCTGGAAAAGACCATCTTGTTCTTTGGAAATCAGGCTCAAAATTGCGGGGAGATAATATGAACTTTTCTGGGTTCAGAGGGCGCCGGGTCCCCCACACTACCCTGGACCCCCTGATTCGAGAACTTCTTGTTCAGTGTGGGTAGAAAAAATGTGACCAAAAAGGGCACTGTTGTGATTCATTTTTGCAGCCGCCACATCAACCCACTGAGACGAGTACTGCACGTTTCTCTGGAAGACCAAGATCTGGGATTGATCCAGGGCAGCAACTTTGCTCCCCTCCCCCTTGAAGAATTGTCGTGGGAAACTAAACTTGTGACGACTTAAATTTGAGATGGGGCTGCCCATGGATCTGCCCCTGACCAGTGGATGAAAATTCTGTGCATATCTCAACTGCGGATTCGTACTTTCGTTGTATTTTCTTCTTCGAAGAAAGAAGGGACAGTTCGTGGTGGACAGCTCAGCTTCGTACTTGAGCTTTTACTGTGGTGAGGATGAGAATTTTCCGTGACTGAGGATGTCCGCAGTGAAAACAACACTGAGTTGTTTTTTCATGGGACTTTCGTGAACTACAATGCGCTTTTTCTGATTTAGTATTCACTCAATAAAAATGTGGAAACTGCGTTTGAGCCTGACGTTCTGCAGATGTACTCTGACAAAACTTCAAACACAAAGTTACAGTGTGTTCCGTGATGTGAAAGAGATGTTCCGTCACCAAATATTCAAAATACTTTGAAGTTCAGTGTCTTGAAAAAGGTTGGCAGTACTAAGAATTCGTATGTCCCAGCCCTGGCTTCACAAACGTCGGCAGAAAGCCATCAAGTTGTTGGCATAATTTCTCACGTTCCATTGACAGCAAAACAACCAGCACAACAGAGTTCATTCCGTCTGAGAACAGATGCATGAACCACATGGGGTGCGCGCCTGGAATTGAATTCAAAGTGCCACGAATGGAGACTCGTGTGAAAATGAAGACATTTTGGTGCACAGAGCGAGGAAACCAACAAAACGGAAGCAGTTCGAACTCTGCATCAGTTTGCAGCGCTGAAATGTTTGGCATATCGAATGTTGAAAAACAAGTTGCATTCCGAGATTTAAAAAAATGGCACCATCAGATAACTCAGCAGAAATCACGACTCAAACTTGGATCTGCCACGATAGATGACTGTTCGTGTTCAACGCCCACAAGCTCTGATTGAGCTGAGCGCACAAAGCAGAAAATCTCCATTGCACCGTGATATGGCAGTTCGTATCAAAGGTTGAATCACATTTCACACATTTTCTGTTGCGTTTGATGTACCCCCAGCCTTATTGGGGTGAGACTTTTCGTATTCTTTCTGGTGGGACTGCAAATGGATGTTGTACAGCCTGGTTTGCATAAATCCCTTCTTGCAAAGAAAGCAAGTGTGTTTGTATTTTCCGGTGTGGGAAGCCATGTGGAAGTACCTGCCTGACCAAGATGTGAAAATCCGGCCACAATATTCGCAGCGAAATTCAGAAGCTGGAGTGTCTTTGGGTGTTCTTGGCCTTCTGCCTCGAGTTGTGGGTTCGTTTACCTTGGTTCCGTTTTCTACTTTGATCTTGATTGGTGGAATAATGGCTGCGGGTGGACTCTGCAGGCCAGGTGTGTCAGTCGCCAGAGATCTGGGCTTCGGCGTTGTGACACCCAGCACAACAGAAGAAGGAGGGAAATCGGGGACAGAGGATTGTCTCAGGGGCTTGAACTGATTTGAAAAACTGGGCAGTGTTCCCCCGCTTCCGCTCTTCGCTAAACTCTGGAAACTGGGAAGGGGCATTTTCTTGTCTTCATTCAAATCCGACTCAGATTTTGAGAAAAACTGCAACACTTTACCCTCCGAGTTCTGAACATGGGTGGGGGATCTCAGCAGACCATTCGGTTCCTGACTTCGCTGGTGTTCAGGCTGTGCAACCATGGAGGGTGGGGAGTGAGGCTGGGGGTTCACGTGAGCAATCGCTTCTTGATACGGCGGAAGCTGAGGGGGAGCTGAGATATGACTCGGAGTGTTAAACCTGGGGTGGTTGTTGAGGTTCCCAGCCGCAGCAGGGTTGGACATGTGGTGCACGTAGGCTGGAGGTGGAGAAAGGGGCCCAGACAGGCTCGAAGACTCGCTGTGACATCGTCCTGGTGTGACGGGTGTGTTCGTACCATTTCGTGCCTGCAACAAATTTCAGACCAAGAATTTAAGCGTGAACTCGGCGCAATCTTCGGTCGCTTTGCGATCATTTGTCACACATTGTTCTTTTCCGATGCGCGCCTTCGCACTTACGTGGCTATGCGGAACAAACTGCGGTTGCCTCTTTGACTGATCCAGGTCGTTCTGCGGAGTGCAACCACTCGTGCCGGTGATCAGATCAGGCGGCTGCAAAGTCAGGTCAAACGAAATTCTTTTCATTGAAATTGGACACAACGACTGCGTGCAATATTCATTCAAGCAGCGTCGCGCTCTTTGGCTGTTGGGTGAAAACTTCAGAAGACAGCTTGCAGTGCACTAATTTCTTCATCATGGAAGTTTACTCAACACACCTGATTGGTGTTGGCGTCAGGACTGATGACGTTCACGTTGGATGAGTCGCTGTCGTGTCGGTACGGCGCCACCTGGACGTGGTTGTCGTACAGGTAGTCGTGGTGGGGCCGCTTGACGTGTGGTTCGTACGAGCGCTCCATATTGTGCAGCGGAGGTCTGTGAACCGACGGCTGCAGGGGAGCGCGTTCCGTCGGGTGGAAGGGCGGTGCTTGCGCAGAGTTCCCTCCCGGGGAGGACAGTCGGCGCCGCGGAGCTCCAGCTACAGACCGTTTGTTCGCACCGACTCGCACTGACTGCTCAGCCACGTTAATATTCAATGACGGCAGGCCCTCTACGAATGGCAGTCCGAGCACATTTGCCACAGTGTTGTGCTCAAACAACTTGGGAAGGTAGTTCTGGAGCGTGTTGCCGCTGTACTGACTCGTTGGCGGCAGAACATGCGCTACTTCATTCTCCACAGTCTCGTTGATGTTGATGAGGAACACGTCAGTGCTGTCCAGTGTTATTCCGAGCAGACCCTCGATGCAAATCTCCTGGTTGTAACGCAGTCCGTTCTTCAGAATGACCCTCACGGCTTCTGTCAGCAGGGCTTTCAGTCGAGCTTGATCTTCTTTGACTATCATTGTGTTGCTTTGTGCTCACGCTGAAACAAAACGATGCATGGTGGTGACCTTTGTTGCTAGAAAATGAAGAACCACGAAAATGTGACATTGCATTCAAAAAATTATTGTGTGTCATAAAGGAATATCATTGAGGAGGAATCGTTTTTGTTGGTTGGTTCCTCCACCTGGAATCAAACTTGGATGAGGTTCTCACGATATAGATTGTAGCGTAAACACAAGCAGTAATGTTTCAGCACAAACTTCTTCTTTGGACCATCTCGAGCGGCGCTCATGGGCAAGGGACATTATTTTTCATCTGGTCTCCTCAGTTCATGCCTGTTGCACTGTTCGCCAAAAATCAGGGGTACATGGACTTGTATCGCTGCATGCTGAAAATATGTTCTGCTAAAACAACAGGCATGTCATAAGTTGAGGGTGAGTGACCATGAATTTTTTCTGTCCTGGCCATCCTCGAGAGAATCTCGTCATTGCAGCAGACTGACGCTTGTTGAATGCCTTGCATGCCAGCTGACAAGTGTTTTCTTCCTAAACGCGACTATCTGCGACACTTGACAGCTTTGTTCTGTTTCGTTTAGAAAACCACAGCGTGGACAGGTCTGCAGTTGAAACCAACTCACAATTGTAATATTTAACACTGCACAGAATTGTTTATCTGCAGTGATTCTGAATTCAACAGGTCGATAACTGAACGCGTTTCAGCTGTGGAGTCTTTTGCTTCGCCGTCAAACGGCGTCGTGAGTCAAGACACCGTCCCTCAATGCAGCTGCATCTCCGTGCTTGCCAGATGTAATGATAAAAATGTAATCTTACCACGAAATCCATGACAGAGATTTGACCTGATTTGATAATGACCCGGAAGTGAACTTCTGCTCGCGAGCTCTGTCGATCAGCAGGGAAGTGTGCAGCTGCTGCAGCTGCAGAGGCTTCCCGCGCTCCCTGTCACGTGGTGCAGGCGCGACGCGCGCGAGGGATGAAGATGCTCAGCTTGGCAGTGTCTTTGCGTCGGCTACGGTGCATCAATTGATTGTCCCAACAAAAATCTAAGCTCACTCTCTTTTTCAGGCTTGCACCCTCGGATTGTTTGCCGAATTGTTGGTCGGGTTGGCCTGCGAGGAGCAGTCGGGTGAGCGGGGAAAAAACGAAACAAAACAAAACCCACAATCACACGCGGAAGGTCGTTTATTTCTGTCCGTGTGCTATTGTACAGGCACGAGTATTCCCAAAAACAGAAATCAACTCTTTACTTTTTAGCGACATTAACAAATGCAACTCTGGTCAAGTCGAAAATGAGCTCCACAATCTCAGAGAGTCCTACGATTGATAGTCCCATGAACAGACCGAGCATGCCACCAATATCGGCGATCAGTGAAGAAGACTGCAAAAGACAGACAAAATCAAAACAGGCTTTGGTTGTCAAAGGGGAAACAAGAATTCACGGACTCGTACTCGTGATATTTGTGCTCGAACTACGCACCGGATAAGCCTTGATTTCACTGACTGCTTCGTAGTTCAAATCTGCGAAGAATACCTGAACTTTCGCCAAGTCTTCGCTGCAAATGAAACAGCTTGTCATTTGTTTTCAAAGGCTAAAAAAACGGCGGAACGCCGTCACGATCACGAAAAGGTGTTGAGCCTGAAACAAATGGCCGGAAGTTCCTGACACCGAGTTGATTCCGTCTCTCGCGTTTTGGTGTGCTCAAGCAGAAACTGAAGTTTCATACTTTGGTTTGGTGGGTGCTGTGGCGTGGTCTCTGTTCTCGATAAGGTGCTTGATGTGAGGATTTTCGTGCTTAATTTCTTCGTAATAGATTTCCTGCACAACAACAAAAAAAGTTTTTTTTGCACTGGTACTGTGGATGAACTTTTCACTTGTGGCCCCCTGTTTCCAAGTGGCCACAACTGTGTGAATTGCAAAACTGGGTCCCAGCACAGTGGGCAAGACACAAAAGTTTGTTTTTGGTCAACTTACAGAGAAGACAGAGTTTGGCCATTGGGAGGCAGACGTCAAAGCCGCGTACTCCATCTCCCTGAAAATGAAGCATCGCTAGATCTTCGACCTCAAACAACGTAGCGAGAAGCTACGAGCCGTGCGTGCAAGAGGGAAATTTTTAAATTGGAAGGCTCGAAGGACTTGCTTGTCGCACATTTGAAAGTTGACAGCCAAAGAACCTTCTTTTGTCAAAAGAATCCAACATGAAAACCTTCTTTCGTCAAAAGTATCTACCAACATGCAGATTTTGTTCCAACTTGTTGGTCTTTTTTCTGTCGTCATGTGTTCGTGCAATACTTACGCACAAGGTGGTTGACAAGTGCAGGCCAGAGTACCTTCCTTGTATTGCTCTTTCACTTGATGTTCACAAGCAACTGGAATTCAAATGGCAGGTAAGACTCGATACAGATTTTTGTCGCACAGAACACACCACAGGAAAGAAGTACAATGAGAAGAGGGTCACCAATGTGACCTTCTCCTACTCGTACAGGTCCATTTCGGATAATTCGAATGTCCGCAATTCGACTTTTACACAGTTCGACTTTTTTCAGAACAGGTTTGGATTTGTGTGTGTTAACAGGTTTCATAATTCGACTTTCACATGATTCGACTTTTCCATTGGCAAAAAGGGTAAGTCGAATTGTCCGAAATGGACCTGTACCGGGCTGTGGCACAAGATGCTTGTTGGAACACATTGCTGTTGTTTCTGAGGTCAACCGCAGTGCAAACATGCACACACGCGAAACATACTTGGGCTTTGACTTGTTGGATAGGACTGTGGATGAACTATCTACTCGTAGGTCAGCTAACATGAGTTTCACTCATGACCAGGTGGACACAACTGTGTGAATTGCAAAACTGCGTCCCAGCACAGAAGAAAGGCTCAGTCAACACAGATCAAAGAGTACAGGAATTAAGTCAGGGTAAGTTCTTGTGCTCTGCCTCCCATTATGATAGCATTTAAGTCCCAGTATGAGGCTCATGGCCTGTTGGCTGGTACTGTCTGTGTCAGGAGAGAGGAGTGTCACTTCCTTTCCCATTGACACAGGGTGGGTTTGTAGCTTTTAGCATTTGCTGTCACCTTCAGTGGTTCATTTGGGTTCAGCACTCACCCTGCAGATTACAGGTGTGCCAATTTGTGTAACACACATAAACCAAAATGGAGAGCAGCTTCATAGGAGAGCTGGGAAGTTTGCACGTGATCAAGTTACACAACGGCCTGTCAACAAATGTGGAACTGTAGGTCTGAAGCCCTGCCCCCTCTTTTGAGCCAATGGTGGGACAGGTCCAGATGGTACAATCCATGTCCCAATGTATCAAGTTTGCTGGAGCAAGAGATGTCACAATCACACAATGGTCTGAGGTCTTACTGCCAAGGTCACAACCAGGAGGCTTCACCTGTACCAGATACCAGTTGAGTTGCTTCGTTTCCTCCCCAGTGGGAGAAAATCACTGAAAACTTACTCTGTTCGTTGGTTGTGCAAGGCACGGCAACGTAGTCTTTGGCTGGTTTTCCCGTGACGGACTCTCCAGAGAGTGGGTAGGTCGGGTCCCCGCACTTGCACGTGGTGATGACATGCTCTTGGTAGCAGGTCTTCTGGCAAGCCTGTCGAAAGAACATGAGAAAGGACAGCAAGTTGAGCATTTGGCTTTCACTGAACGAAATTGAAATCGCGAGGAAGAAAGTTCCAGCGGAAGCAGGAGCCGGTTATTTGGGCTCAGCCGGGTCTGATCCTGCAGGGAGAGTAGGTTGAGCCAACTTACAAGAAATTTAGCAGTATGAAAACAAACATTTGTACTTGCGGCACAAAGTTAATGGGACAGTCTTTTGTTTGGTGCGTTAATTTGCAGGGGGTGGGGATGGGTTAGGTTGCCCAGATCTCCGCTCGTGGCCTCCGCTGAAGCTCAAAACGCAAAGTATTCGTTGTACCGGTAGGCTGTAAACCACGTCGTAGTGGCCAGAGTACACACTGTGCGGGACAGACTCTTCGCGTTTCAGGTCCCAACAATCGCTTGGATACGGTGCGGGTAATCTTGTAATGTTGAGCTGAAAATATAGCAGATCAAGTGTTTCAAAGCCGGACGGTGTGCTCCCGTTGCCAGATCCTTATAATATGTATACGTGTATGGTTGGATATTTTGATGAGGTACAGTACCATCGTCATGCTGACAAACGTGAGAGCGCCTGGAGCAACAAGGACACTGTTGTCTTGAGGGAAAGGCATCACGTGTTGCGGGTCGACACTCAGCCGGACACCGGCAGATTCTGTCAGTTCTGCCAGATATTCCTCTTGTTCCAGGTAAAACTCGATTGTTAAACCTGTAATGGGTGTGGTGAGTCAGTTGAAGAATTGCTTGGGCAGTTTTTGTTTTCGGGGCTTGTAGTTGCAAGCCTCTCAGTTTAGTTAGTCTCGACGTTCACACAGAACATTGGACTTCATGCAGGCGTGACAGTCGGGTGCTTTGGGTGTGACGTGAGCTTCTTTGCGAGCAGGTCTGTCTCAGACGCGACACGCGTTTCGCTGGGATCTTGGGTACGTGAACCGAGACTGAGAACGGGCAGCAGGTGCTCGGCGACACACTGACTTTGCAAAAGTGTTCAGTCTTCGAATTTCCATGCAACAACAATTAAAGCACGGCAAGCATCAACAAGACTGTCGCAATACCGTAGGCTGGTCCAGATTTGTGTGAATATTGCACTGGATGATTGTTCCATCCAGAATTAAAGATGTAACAATTTCCAAATTCTGGACTCAGGAACAGCGTAAAATTCCTGCAAGCATGAAGAACAAACTTAATTTGGTTGGGGTGTTTTTTGCTGTGTGAAAATACAAAATGCAGGAAGAAAATTGCACTCACTCAGATCCACATTTGGCACCGTTGTAGGAGCAGTCCAGAATCATGTCTCCAGCCTGGTGTCCAATGCTTTGCTTCACAGTGTCATTCAACAACGCCCACCCAGCGAAAAACTCTTCCTGCAGCAAACTTCTTCCGGCATGAGTTCTCTGCACACAGCAACAACAAAGAAAAATGTGTCCTGAACAAATACCATTGTGATGCAAGTGCCACCGATCTGTGGTCGCAGGATTGGCGGGGGAAAGTACTGTTTGGATGTTGTGTCGTGTGGAATTCTTTCAACATCGGGCTTGATGCCGATGTGCCAATTCTCGACTCTGTTCAGACGTTGGTTCTTTCCGGCTTTGAACGTGGTACGAGTAATTGGGAAATGCGTTCGATCATTTCGGAAAACCCATGATTGCAAAATGTTTGTTTTCCGGCTTTCCTTACCAGGAGTGAGGTGTCATTGCCACCATAACTGATTGGCAGCAAATGGGCAAGATGTTCGTCGGCATGCGCCAGCATGCTCTTCCTGCATGTCAATTGAAATCTCTCGTGAAAATCAGACAGCTGCTGCATATCCTTCTCACCTCGATTCCTGTCGATTTCACGGCCGGTCAGAGCTGAATTGTCTCTTTTCTATCGCTTACCTGGCAGCGTTGACATTGCAGACTGTTACGGCCGGAAAAGCCAACAGCGACGACGAAGTCAAGTTGAGAGAGATCGACACTGGGTACTGGTAAAATGTGATGAACAGGCCAACCACTTGGCTGATTGTGAGACCTGCAGATGCAAAAATTACCAGTACAGTTTCCGAGTTTTTTCGCTGTGTTCGAAATCCTGTCAGATTTTCACAAACCGACTCCGGCGAGAACGGCACACAGCCAGAAGAGCTTTCTCGCAGGGTGTCGGGATCGCTCCAAGCTGGGCACGCCGTGCGTCGAGCAGTTGGAAGCCCATTCTTTCACCGTCCCCTTAATTGTCTCATTATCCTCTTTGTTTTCATTTGTTTTTTCAGTGTTTTTGTCGTCAAATTCAGATACTTTGTTCGTTGCTCCCCAAGCTGATTTCATCTTCGCAGGAACATCCTTTGTGGCCGTGGATCGAGGATTGCGACTCAGAAATGCCAATATCGGTTCTTTATTTCATGCGTTTCTCTTATGGCGTGTTGACTTGTGTGCCCATACATAATCATTTGAAAAATGCTGAAGTTTGAAGCTGCACCTCTGTCTGACCGACGATAATCTGCACACAATCGCCGAGTGCAAAACGCAGTTTGTTGTGTTGAGATGGAAACGCAATTGTACACCATGTTGCATTGTCCGCGCCACAAGAGAACTCCTGCAGCTTGATATCAGTCGATGAGACCAAGTTTGTTTTTCTTGTTACATGTGTGTCAACCTGGAATTGTTGCCGAACATGCAGTTGAGTGCGAGTTCCACCACACGTTGTGTGGCGCTGAAAGGATTCTGACAATGAGCAGAGCTTCATTGAAGATTGGTAAACAGTGAAGCTCGTACCAGTTGTACGAGAGTTTGTCATTGTGGCAGCGCCTCCAACCATTCATTTTGTGCAAAGAACACAAATCAGACATCACAAATAATCTATAAAATGTGTTCACGTCACTTGCAGACAAAGTGTCTGTTCCGGAACGTTCATCTCTTGTTTACACTGTTCGGGAGATCCATGATTAGACTTTGAAAGCAGAGAACAGAGCTTTCAAGTAAATTTGTTCTCCACAAACATTTCCAGTTTGTGAGTAACCACGCAACAACCTTACCGCTCTCCATCTGAACCAAGACAGCTCCAGAAACGCCAACATTGACTGCTCGTCTCTCCGCCATCGGATTTTGTATTGTTTTGCAAGCTTTTGACACGTCAAAGCAACCACACAACCGTTCTCTCACAGCATGTTCTCACATCACGGTCTGCCAGAAAACTGGCGAAAGGCAACGGGCGAGAAGTTTCTCCCGAACGAAACGCACATCAAGTCTTTCCTGTGGTGTGTCTTTCCCTCGATCCCAATCTTGGACCCCCGATTCCAGTCAGTTGTTGTCATCAAGACGAACTGTGTCTTCAGGGAGTGTGAGTAGGGGATATGGCTCACTTGGGAACAACAGAAAACTGGGAAAACATGCTCTGGACTGCGATTTCTCTGCATCCATGGTCTCTTCAACTCGCAAATCAACCACTTGCGTTCGGGAACCCAAGAAAACTTCCGTCTTGTTCTTGTCTTGTTGGTTTCAAACTCTAGTGTTTGGAGTTATCATGGCTGTCAACAACCTCCAGGGCCCACAGATTGGAACATATGGATGTGTCTTTCACAAAAAGACGAGGCAATCTGATCAAGACTCCTTGCCCAGTGATGACAGCACGAGAGTTTGTGGAGTTGTTGGTGGCGGTGGATCGAGAGACTTTTTTGTCTTGTTCAAGTGAAGGAGGGTCACGACCAGATCGAATTTCTTGTGAGTGTCCACAAGTCAAATGTCAGTATCTAAAGCCACAGAGAAACTGTGAGCACTTTGATCCTGAAGTTCACTTTGTGACAAACCTTCTCTCTATTTTGGTGACACACTCTCCAAAGGAATCATGTCTCTTGTATGCAAGGGGTATGATTTGAACCCCTTTCAACAGAGAGATATATTTCCAGAATCATTGTCTTGTGTGCCTGCAGGACGTAACGTTAATTGTGTTCACCTGTTTTCCCACTGGGACCAAGGCAGGAGGAGTCAGAGCATGTCAAATATCCCTCGTAAGTCTGGTTGCTGCAAAGAAGATGTAGTATGACTCTGTTGGCCCAAGGTCTCCATTCAATGCGTGAAAATAATTGTCTTTCACTGAACAACTCTTCACACAGGTCACATAAGTACTCGGTGTCGACTCAATCAACCGCAGCCAATTGATTTTTGGTGTGCATCTACGTTTGGGAATCAGGACACGCAGGTCAACTCTGAATTTGGAAGTGGCGAGTCTCTTAATGAGTGATGAGTGCCAAGGAGATGTGCGTTTCGTTCGGGAGAAACTTCTCGCCCGTTGCCTTTCCCCAGTTTTCTGCCAGACCGTGATGTGAGAACATGCTGTGAGAGAACGGTTGTGTGGAAAGTTTATTTTCAACACAGAATAGGGCGTGACGGCGAAAGCCCGCCGCACACCAAGCTTTTGGCAGAAAAGAATGGAAGGACCTCACTGCATCTGTTTCCTCGTTGGTACACTGATGTCCCGGATGTTTGTCACTTCCAAGCTTCCTCTGCTTCCCATCGGGAGAACAGGTGGCCAAGCGTGGAGCAATCCCACATTCCTTACGTAAAGCATGCTTTCGGAATCGGAGCTCTCTACGAGGGGACATCCTTTTCTGGCAAGAAATGTTCGAAGGATGACCATCTTTTCTGCTCCAATGTTATCATGTTTGTTGACAGATTTGACTGTAGTTCTATCACTGTAAAACTGACTCATAAGTATGACATCTCTTCTGGTGTACATTTGGTTTTCTTTCAAGCTAGGGTAGTGCAACCTTGAAATAAAAACTGATATTTTTTGATAGTGAATGGATAATTTGTTGATCAATACACATGTCATCCTTTGTCCTACACAAGTTCAGAAAGAGATCTGTATCAATGTGCTTCATCATGTCCTTCAACATTTCTTGCCAAAAAAGGATGTCCCCTCGTACAACGTGGCTGTCAGGTAAATCACATCTGGCACAAGGAGGTGCTTCGTGATCATTGCTGTCTTCTCCCAACGCACAAAACAATTGCTCATGGTTGGCAAAACAATGTCAAGCTGTGTGTGATTAGTTTTTCTACCAAAAGCAAAACCAATTGTGTCGTAAGGAACTCCTGTCGTGTAACGTGGTGCTACTCGGACAGCTTTGCTGTGTGACGCTCAACAGATGAATTGATCTAATCGATCCATTGGATTGCATCAAGTGACCTTGGCCAAAAGAACTTAGTATTGCAATCTGAACACACAACAGGTGAACTGACTGACCCATATTTGTTTGTGAACAAGTGGTTCAGGTACATTGCATAACAAATCCAAAAGAACCACAGTAGAATATAAAGCAAGTAATAGCGAGACTTGGGGCAGTTGCCCAAGTGAACCTTTTGAATGTTTGATTGATTTGTATTGAACTTGTGTGTTATTGATGATGTATTCTTGATTGATATCTTGGGCTGAACAATAAAGCTAAGACTGTTATGTAACAGACTGAAGCACAAAGAATCGGTTTGAGTCTGATTTACGAGATAGTGTAGATGTATGGTTTGGAACTCGACCAAGGGACACTCCCTTCACACACAACACTCCCTTCACCGCATGTTTGTCCGGTGTGCCTTCCATGGACACTCTTGGCCTTTCGCCGGTGTTCTTGGTGTTGCGCCAAGTTGGGTCATCGGAGCGCTGGTTTGCAGGCCGATATGCTTTTGGTGCTTGTTGATCAAATTGACATCGCCCAAACAAAGGTCAGTTAGAACTTCAAACATTTCGGTCAAATCACTTTTCGAGTAAATTGAAGGAGAAAAACACAATTGGATTTGAATTTTGCAGGTTGATTTTGGTGTTTGTAGCACTTTTGCCCAAACGAGCAAGTTGGCTCTTTGAGTGTGACCTTTTGGCTCTTTGGGTACAACGCCGGTTGCTCGTATGCCTGGATGTTGGGGTTGCACCCTGTGCGCCAGGGTCACACCCGAAGAGCCAACAGGTTGTACCCGAAGGGTTATAAGGACTACACCGAGACTGAGAACGAGAAACAGTCCATGGTAACCCGTGCCCTTTTCAGCTTTACTGTGTTGTGAAATGCAGTGAATTGCACGCCTTGTGCGAGGCAAAAATCGTTTGTGAGGTAATGCTTGTCGTCATTGTTCCTTGGCTTCTTCCAACACGATTGGAAAGTTTGTTGTTTTGTTGCAAACTGTTCAAAAGGTGTTTTTCATTATTTGCAAAGTTTCAGAAGACTTGCGTGACTGATATCAAATAGAAGTTCAATAAACTCAAAGAGAGCGACCATTGAAAGACCAAGGTACAGCCCTAGCATCCCACCAATGTCAGCCAGAAGCGACGACGGCTGAAAAGAGAATATGAAGTCTTCAAGAATCCAAAATTATGGACGAAACAACGAATCTGTTCTCACAGGAGAATGCTTTTTGTGGTGAGGTCAACATGGGATCCCAGAGTTTGGCGTCTCAGGACAAATATATTTCCCATGGAAGTGCCACTCACCGTGTAGGCTTTCTGCTCGCTGATGGCATCGTAGTTGAGATCTGAGAAAAATATCTGCACTTTCGCCAAATTGTTTCTGAAAACAATCAAGGGCTGAAAATTTCACTTTGTAGCGTTTCGAATGAGCAATGTTCAAGATTCCCTGCATGATTGAGGTGGGTGGAGAGAGGAGTCATCTTGGTTCTGCATCGAAAAGGCAAATCTCAACGCGAAATTTTGGTGGAGAATATTCATTTGTTCGCGGGTCAGAACATGAAAATCTCTGGCCCAGGGTCACGAAAGTGCTTGTGCGGCTTGGTTTACAACACATCGCACACCTGTGTATGTGCACAGCTTGGTGGAAAGTACAGTGTGACACGAAGGAATTCCAAGTGACCAACTCTGTTGTGAGAAAGCAACACCGCGCTTGCAGACTCTGCAGGAATCACTTGACGTTGCAAAAACTGCATCGGCTAGTACGTCTGCACGCCCTGGACTCGCGATAATGTTTTGTCGTGGTTGTGAGAAGCTACTTTGAACGCCAAACCAAAGAAGTGAAGAAAGCGATGGCAAAAGAACGCAAATGCAGAGACTGGTTCTCTGCCCGCATGCAACAGGTGGACGGTGTGCGACATGGCCGTTACAGACAAACCCGCCATCACAATGAACTAAACAGTGCCGCCTTGTCCGTTATTGGACATGCAACCTTTGTGTGCACAAAATTGAAAAATACATGTACACAATATTGTGTTCAGCTGGCCCACAGATCCCAAAACAACTATTCTTTCTCTTTCCACAGAAAAAAAGAAATATTTGCACTATGTAAAGAGCAGATACATACGCAGAAAAGGCTACGTGACTGGAAAAGGAAGCAGATACAGCTCGTTTCATTTTGAGATGACGAATGGGAGTGACCTTGCACAAGAATTGAATTTGAATTGAAACTGCAGATTTGCAGCAGTTTGAGATCCAAAGGATGCAGGGAAAAAACAGGGCTCACTTGGGATAGGAAGGGTTGGCAGCGTTGTACATGTTGCTCAGCAAAGTCATCAGCTGTGGATTCTCGTGCACAATTTCCTGGTAGTAAATGTCCTGAAGTATCAGAATGTCAAAAATGAACCAGCACGAAATAGACTGCCAAAGATTCTTTTGAAATCGTCGTTCCAACAAAAGAAAATGAAACCAGCTGGGTTTTTTTTTTTTTGCTCACAGCGAACACGTTGTTCGGCCACTTGGTGGAAGATGACTTCGGGTCGTAGCTTATTTCCCTGCATGCAAAATAAAGACCTGAAAACTGTTCCCGTCTCGGGAGATGGTTCTTGTCAGATTTGTCCAACACTTACACACAAGGAATTCCACAGTCGCACTTCAACACGCTGTTCGTGTAGTCCAACTTCACTTGATCCTCACACGGTTCTGAAAATGTCAAGCTGGTGCATTTCGGATTCGGGCAGTTTGGGGCATTTGTGCCAAAGATATTCCGTTCAAATCAAACATATTTGCCTGTGTCTCTTTTTCTCTTCTTTGGGGCAGGGTGGGAGAGGAAGTGTGCTGATTTGTCTGAAGCAAAACGTCTGGGATGTGGGGGATCAAAATCAATCTGTTTGTTTTTTTTTCTGTGTGAGGGGTGAAGGAGACTTTTTTCTTTTATTTAACACCCTTTTTGCCGGTTGCCCAAATCAAAATGTGCTGTTTTGTTCCTGCAAATTTTCTGTGCTGGTCATTTGTTAATAATTTTACTTTCAGAATTTCCTGTTATGACAGTGATCCTCCGAGCCTTCAGAGTCCTTGGGATCCAAAACACCTGTGTGTTCCCAACAAGGAACATACCCGTGACCGTTTTTACCCCACCATTCCATAGCACTTGAAGAAAGGGTGTGTTTTGCAGTAGATAAGATCACCGTTGTTTGAATGGAACCTTGAGACCAGGAAATTATGTTACAGATTGGAGTGCTTCGAAACTTGGATGCCATTTCGTGGCACGTGTTCCGGGGGATACGAGGGTGCGGTTACAAGGGAGATAGACCAAAGGACAACGACCCCCAATTTCCTGCACTCAAAAGGTCAGTGTCTGGCAGGTGCAGATTATGTTTCGTTCTACGTCATCCGGACCTTTTGTTTTTGAGACAGGGGACAGCCCTTGGAAACCTGCTCGACGTCTCGCCTCGATCCTTGTTCCCCCCCTCCCCTTTGCTTCCTCGGAAGACACATTTTGTTCTGTGAGGATTCGGGCCCTCCAACCCAAATCCTTGATTCGCCCCTACAAGGTCAGACTTTGTGTGGAAAACTTGATGCATCTACCGACCATTTTCTTCCGTGCAGGGTTGGATGAGCGCTGTTTTGTTTTTTGCAAACTTCATCGCAGCTTGTCCGCTCATGGGAAACTTGGGGTCTGCACACCCGCAGCGACTGATCACATGGGACTGATAGCAGGATTTCTGGCAGGCCTGTAGAATGGCAAATATTAACAGTATTCACCTCGAGCACAAAGACTCTACTGGATTCAAAACGCATGTATTGTCATTCTGAAATGAGGATACGCTGGTATGTTCCCAAGGAGAGGGAAAACAGAGAAAATTTCAGTGTAAAAACGGACAGGCAAGTGTGACGACATAAGGTGTTTGTCAAAACAACAAGCGAGTGCACTGTTGTTCTTTGATCTCTCGTGCCATTTGGGAGCATGCAAACGAAATCAGCCGGACATGCTCTGGTTTCGTACGTGCAAACGCGTGAATTTGAATTCGAGTTCCTCAGTCTTACCGTCAGGCTGTACTGGACGTCGTAGTGTTCGGAATACACACTGTAGGTAGCAGCTTGGGCTCTCGTTAAATCCCAACATTTACTTGGGTATGGTTTTGGTAGTCTAGTGATGTTCAACTGAAAACACACACACATAGGCAGTGAGCACACATTCTGTTGGAACGAAAGGTCGTTTCAAAACGCGACGCAGCCGAGTTGCAGTCACCATGGTGACACTGATGAAGGTGAGTTCCCCTGGAGACACGAGAACACTGTCGTCCTGCGGGAACGGCATCGTGTTCTGTGGAGTGGCACTCAGTCGAAATCCTGCGGACTCCGTGAGCTCGGGCAAATATTCATCTTCTTCCAAGTACAATTCCAGTGTAAGTCCTGGGAAAAGAAATTCTGGCATGTGTCGATTCTTGAACACACATCGTGCGAAGTCGATCTTCCATGTTTGGCTTGTGTTTGTTTGAAAAAGTGGGATCGATTTCACACAAAATCCAGAAGAAAGACAGAGAAGTGTGGCTTGACGTGTATGACCACGACCCCCACTCCCCGGCGAATGCATACAATACGTTCACGTCGATTTTGCAAAGGTGCAAAATGCAAAAATCGACGAACTCCGTCAGTCCGACGGCAAGAAGCAGACGCCGTGCGTTGTCTCCCTCTCTTTGGGACAGAGTTCGAAGACAAAAAAACTGTACTGTTACCGTACTCTTCGCCCGGCTTGTGAGAAAGGAGAATTTCTGATCCATTCCATCCAGAGTTGAATATGTAGCAGTTCCCAAACTGAGGATTCGTGAAGTGGGTGAAGTTCCTGTTTGAGGAACAACCAAGACTCAGGGATTTGGTGGATACACCCCCGTACAGAGGTGAAGGTGCGCTGTGTGTACTCACCAACGCAAAGGGTCTGGGTTCATTAGAGCCCTAGATGATTTCTTCATATTAAAAGACTGTCAAGACGAGTTTAGTACTCGTCTGTTTATAGGATTTGCCATGCTGTGTCGCCTCGCAACGAATATGTTGCCAACTGTGTTTGCCAATAAAGCTGACACAAAGCATCCTCATGAGAAGGAAAACAGTTGATTAACAAGATTTTGAACTAAATTCCATGTCATCCAGAAAAACGTGTTTCTGTGGAAGTGTGGTGACAATGAGTCTGGAGGCCACACCAACTGCCACCCCCAAATTTCCCCAAACAAGATCTACGAGGGTATTCCACAACGATGGGTCTGCTGTCCATATTGTCCGGTTTCTTGAGGTCTGATTTTTTTTGTGGACAGAGACCATGATTACTGGACATGTCTTCTTTCATTTACACATGGTGTGCAGTCATTGCACTCACAAAGCAGGTCACAAAGGTCAAAAGATTGACTGTCCACTTTGAGCTGTGACAATCACATGTCGCAGATGCGGCCACAATGGTCAGTCACATTTGGTTTCTGATTTCCTGTCAACTTTGTTGTGTGTTGAGGAGTGTTTGGAGTCAGTTGAGGAAGTCATGGAGTTGAAGGTTGAGCAAAGAACTGTTTTGAAGTTTCTGGTCAGCATGGGAGTGATGCTGATCCAGTGTTGGTGACAGCTGCAAACCAGATTCAGAGCCCAGACCCCATCACAGAAGACTCTGCAAATGGCACCGGTGCTTCAGGGAGGGTGATGTCTCAACCAAGGACTGACCGCAATCAGGACAACCAAAAACAGCATGAAATGAAGAGAAGAAGGGACAGTTGGAGGAGCTTCTGCAGGATGAGAAATGTCAGACAGTATGTTCTTTGGCACAACAGCTGGACATTGGCAAGACTTCTGTTCACAACTTGCTCAAAAAGGACTTGAAGATGAGCAAAATTGCACTGCGCTTCATTCCCAAGGATCTGACAGCTGCACAAAAACAGGGATGTGTCTGGATTTGTGAGCAGAACTTGCAGGCCCTCAAAGATGATGACACCCAAATCTCCAAAGTCATCACAGGAGATGAGTCCTGGATATCTGTGTTGGATCTGAAAACCAAACAGGCTTCCATGGAATGGCACCCAAAAGGGACTGTTGAAGGTCAACCCGAAAAGGCACTGCGGCAAAGGGGTGACAAGAAGTCAATGTTTACAATTTTCTTTGAAGAGAATGGACCAGTTCTATCAGAATTCAAAGATCAAAATGACACTGTCCATGCAGAGACTGACATCCAGCTGCTCCAAAGGCTCAGAGAAAGAATCAGACACAAATGCCCAGACCTTTTGTGCACAAAAGAGTTCCTCATCCACCATGACAATGCTTCCCCATATATGGTGAACAACACAATGGATTATCTCAGAGACAACAACATGCAGCTGCTCCCTCATCCCCCTAACAATCCAGACTTGGCCCCAGTGGATTACTTCCTCTTTGGAAGGCTGAAGTCCAGTTTGAGAGGCCACAGGTTCCAAAATGTAGATGACATGCAAACTGCAGTCTTCAGAGAGTTGCAGGCCATCAACAAACAGGAGTTCCATGATGCTCTCAACTTCCTTCCTTTGTGCTGGATGAAGTGTATTAAGGCAGGAGGCAGCTACTTTGAAGGGCACCACATTGTGGTCAATCCATCAGACTTTGGACTGGAGGGTGTGTCAGGGGATGAATATGACTCTGAGACATCTGATTCCAATGAATGAACTCATTGCCTGAACTGTATACCATGTTGTCGTGTGCCCTTGGACTCTGATTTTTGATCCCTCAAAAGAGGTCTTTTTGTTCATGTACATATACTTGTTCTGCCTTCAAGAGGTTGTACTTGCTCCCAAGGAAGTCATTAAATTGTCTGCAAAAAATCTGCATTTGTGTCTTGAGATATCGGACAGCAGACCCATCTTTGTGGAATACCCTCGTATGCTGAGCACAGACCCTTGGAGGCATTTTTGTGGATTTGTTTTGATTTTGGGGTCGGCGGGACCCAGTAAACCTGCAAAGGCGTGTGAATAGGAAACAGTGTGTGCCTGTGACGCGACTTTTGAAGCAAGTTGAAGAAGATGACTCCCCCCCCCCACCCACTCACCCACAAGCACACACGGAGTTTTCCCCGAGTTCGCCGGTCTTTTGGTGAATGCAATTTGGACAATGAAAATGACATGTGTTTGCTTTTTATGTTGGACAGATATGCAGACGACAATCGCACACGTTTTCGTCTGTCAAGCGAGACAATCTGCATTTCTGGATGCATGTACCGAGGACATACTCACTCAGCAAAACATTTTATGCCGTCGTATGAACAGTCCAGTATCATGTCATTCTTTTGGTGTCCAATCTGAGTTTTGGTGGCGTCATCCAAGAATGTGTAGGCACGAAAGAAGAGCTCTCTGACTTCTGCCCTTCCAGCATGCGAGCGCTTCAGTGGAAGGAAAGAGGAACTCGTGCAGGAGGAATTATTGCCTTAAGAACCGTGTTTTGATTTGCTGCGTTTTCTTGTGTCTGGACTGACCGTCGCGCATCGACCTCCAATGCATGCAAAACAAAGTAACTTTACCAGAATGGCAGTATCATTCCCTCCGAAACTGATAGGCAGAATGTGCGCCAAGTGTTGGTCCACTCGAGCCAGAGCGCTCTTCCTGAAAATCAACAAGAATCGCTTTCTGTGCATGTTGCAGTCGACTGGCAGGTTCAGAGTTGCGGTGGGAATGAAGGGTGCACCGAAGGTATATGTATGTATGTATGTATGTATGTATGTATGTATGTATGTATGTATGTATGCACAGATGTATGTATGCGTGTATGTATGTTTGTCTGTATGAGGGTGCTTTCACTCCTGGCCAGAAATGCACCAGACAGCAGTTAACCTGAAATCCTTTTTGTCCTTGGAGGACACAATAGGTGACATGTCAACATGTCAATGCTGACCAAAACAAAAACAGCAACAAATGATACCTGGTCAAAAATGGTTCTTACAGAATGCCAATAGAATAGCTTGTGGTTCAAAAAGACATCAGACACCTGTGTTGTTGTAACTAGAAGAGACAAATTTCACAGTGTTGCACTTCCTGGAATAGTCAGACACCTGTCTGGCCACACAATGGGGTTAACTGTTGTCCAGTGCATTTCTAGCCAGGAGTGAAAGCACCCTCGTATGTGTGTATGTTCGTTGTATGTACGCACGCATGTATGCATGTGTGTGTGTGTGTGTGTGTGTGTGTGTGTGTGTGCGCGTGCAAGTTTGCCCGAGATAAATTACAGAAAAGGGAAAATGTGTGCCACCATGTTCAACAAGATACGTGCATGTGTGGATGCAAATTACCTGACTGGATTTACGTTGCAGATGGTCACGGCTGGAAAGTACAGCGCGTTTGCGGCCGTCATGTTGAGCGAAATGTTGACCGGGTAGGAATAGAAAGCTTTGAACAGCAGGTACACTTGGTAGATGGTAACCGCTGCAAATTGACACAGTTTGAACTTTTCATTTGACAGAAATTCGCACGATGTCTATCAGCCAGACGATCAAGAAGACATCGTTTCCCAAAGAGTGGCTCGTTGATCTTTGATCTCTTGTACAAAAATGCATTGTGGAGACAAACAGGTTCTTTTCTGGTGGTGGCACACAGCGATTTGTGGCATTCACTGCAAGGAAAACGCAGCAAAACAACCATTTTAGCTGAAAGGACGTGAATCGTGTTTTCGGAACTTTGCCGAGAACATTGATGTTCTTCGCTGAGCCGAGGCCACGAAGATGCAGTTCACACGAATAACCAGCAAGATCCAAAAGCAACTTTTGAACACACCAGGTTGGTTCTTATTCTCACTGGTTTGCCCAGGGGGCAGGGGGTACCCCTTTCCTCAGGTAAACCACCAAGAATCCAAAGGCCTAATTTTAAGTACTTGTTTCCAATCTCGCTGCTCCCCCCCCCCGGTGGGGATAAACCAGCGACATCTCCACAGACAAACGTACATGCATGGGACGACAGCATCAAGCCCGCGGCGATAGCTGACCGCCCGCTGGGCCGCGGCCTTGTAAAAGCCATTTGAGTGTGATTTTTCGGGAAGATTCCTGTCTTTTGCTGAATTCAGACGTATTGTTTTGGTTGAAAGTCGAAACTGCACGCAAGCTGTTGTAAAAGGTGATTTGTTGAAGTGAGCGAGACTTACCACAACCCGCCAACACAACAGTAGTCCAGAACAACCTTCGCACAATGTGCGCCGCTCTCTCGATGTTGGGAAATCCGTGCGCCGAGGTGTTGTTCGCCCAGTCCTTTATGATGACGGGGAGCGTCTCTGCCTCTCCGCACACGCCCGCTCGTCCGCCCCGGTCCCGCCCTGGACTCAGCGGGGGCTTCTTCACGTCGCCACCTTTCGGTTCCGTAATGGACGCAACCTTTGTCATGTCTGTTGCCGGATCTTCACCTTTTTCAACAAAAACCTGGTTTGGAACTGTTAAATATCAACGTGCACCACAAAGTTTTTTGAAGTTCGTGAAATGTTCTGGTGAATGAGTACAACATGTTGCTGCAGTTCCCCCTCCAAACAGTGCACCCATGGCAACAACTCGTGGAAATTTGAAGTCTTTCGTGAGACAAAATCAATTTTGGCTCTGCATAAGTCCACAGACGAAATTGTTGTAATTGATTCCAGACGAGCGAAGATTTTACAACAGAAAAAGCACCAAAGGATAATTCAGAGAAAACACACGATAAATTCTGGAAGGTACAGAACAAAATCGTGATCGATACAGCTGTGTCGGATTCCATATCCGTTCTGTGTGCTCGGTACTGTTGTTCAAACTCAGATCTGAGCAAATATGAGTCTTGCAATTAATTATTCTTTCACTGTGTATCTGCGCACCTATTTTCTGAATTGCTGAAAGGAACGCCGTCCTTACCGGAGTTCAAATCCATTTTTGGTGTCGTAAATGTTGGAAGGTAACGTTTGCATGTCAAATAGTTGTTGAACCACAAATCTTCGGTTATCGATCCATCAGAAATGGAAGAAAAGACTGAAAGTGTGCAGACACCACTTCATGAAGTATTTATGCCTCCAAATGACCTGATCAAACAACGACGCGAAGTATCCAGCAATTTCCCTTTTTCTGACAAATTACGTCGGAAGAGAATTGTGGTCAGTATACGTTTGGCCTTTCAGTCTCTGAAGCATGCACGGATGCAACAACCCACCGGTTGAAAGCGACGCCTTGTGTTACTCAGTTCAGGAAAGCTTCAGCTTAATGGATCATTGATGAATGCGCAGGTAACTGTCCTGCGTGTGGCGAGATTGGTATCAAATTCCATCCAACGAACCCTAATAATGCGCAGTTTGACGAAAAAACGACAGATGAACGAAGTGTATTTTAAGTAATGTGCTGCGCATTATGGGCACCGTATACACCATTACTGTCGTAATTCATGAGGCATTCACTGGACGAAATCATCTTTGTCGTTGTTGTTCCCATCATGGAACTACAGCGATAATTCATCGCTGGCTTTTGTGACGACAACAAAAGCACTGCCTGTTCTTATCGACCAGTGTCACAGAAACCGAATGATTCGGAGCAATCCTTGCTTCATGCAGTGCCTCGTGCTCGAAATCCTTCAGCTCATGCGAAATTCTCCTGATTGCGTCGAAGGCCTCACGATTCCCATTTGAATACCATGAAGTTCATAAATTTGAAGCCACGACACAGCGTGCCTTCAAACTTTTATTCAACAATGAGAGGACCGACCCCATGGCTCGAAAGTGACACAAGCCCGAACGTTCTCTTTGGCGGCTGCTGACGGATATGGCGCATTTTTCCTTTAGTGAAACTGTTTTCCACGAAAGCAGCCCTTGAGAAGAGGTGATAATCGATAAACAACACTGCATGTCATGGTGTGTACCTTTGTTCAACAACAGAACACAGGGGACCAAAAGCTGCCCTTGATTCCACAAAGTCACTTGTGGGTCATGTTTCCCCAACAATTTGTGCGAGTTGCACACCCGACGGAAGCGACGGTCCGTATGAACTAATGCAGCGTTGGCTACCCGTCTGCAAGAACACTTCTCACAAACTTCTTCAAAAATGTTCATTACACTGCGTAAACAATCTCTGACCAGGGGCAAGGGTCCACAAATCCGGGACTGTGGTAAGCGATGAAGAACAATCCACCGATCCTCCAGCGTCCCGGCGCGAGTGAGCTAGTTCTACAAATCTAAGACCAATGTTCTTTACGGTAGCCTGGAAAGGAAAAAGGTACAGGCAACGTCACTTTGCACTTATTTATTTGAACATCTAAAGGCCACAGTTTCGCAGCAAGAGCTGCAACACAAGAAGCAAGACAAGCAAAATTATCGAGCTCAAAGAATCACACGGACCGGTATCAAATACTGTTTTCTACTGACAGTGTTGCATCAAACTGAGCACCGCACCTTGTTCACCTCTGAAAATTCACGACAAGCACATCGAAAGCACATCGCAATATGGATACACCAGGGGTGAAACTCGCACACTGTACGTGTCCTCCCGTTGTGGTTGTTCACGCATTTTGTCATAGTTATGAATTGGCGTCTTCGAAAATTGTATTTTTCTGTTTGGTATCAAAATCATTCGAACACTTCCTTCACATGTTGTCGTTCACTGGACACCTGCGCGTCTGGTGAACTTCTCACTGGAAGAGGTGCGGGGCTCTGTGCGGGACGTCAGGCCGGTAGCGGGGCGCGCTGTGCGGCGGATGCGAGCGCGGATCCACATCGCTGCCGTGCGCCTGTGGCGAGCGCTGCCCCGGGAATCCGACCTGATACATGTGCTGCAGGTGCTGCGGGGCGTGTTGGCTCAGTCTGCCGGCCGCCACCGCGCTGCTGTGAGCGACAGGCCGCGGTGTGTACGCCATTCCCGGCTGCGGCCCAGCCTGCCTCGACAGTCTTTCAAAGATCATCTTGGTCAACTTCACGATCGCCATGTGCAGTCCGTACTGTAACACCAAAGCTCCAAATCCCTTGTAGAGCCCAAGGATCCCTTCCTGTGAAAGAACTGAGTAAAAGCAGTCCAAGACGCCTTCGTAACGAGTGATAATGGGGATGACACCCAGTCCATTGTCCGTGTTGTCGATGATGGTGCGGGTGCCTTGCAGACAAATTCGATGCAACACTGTTTCCAGCGGATACATGAGAGTATCGGCGAGCAAGTTGCCCGTGAAGGTCGCGATCAACTCCGGGTAGTAGGTCTCATAGATGGTTCTTTCTGCCGTGTCTTCCTTGAGATATTCCTGCAAGACGAAAAAGAAACAGTACAAACTGTGCTGCGTCTTCCTTCGGCTTGAAATGAACTGAAATTAAAGAAGTTCGAGTGCAACGAAGAAGACGTGTTCTAACGTGCACGGCACAAGACCCAAAAGTTTTCTGCTAACTGCAAAATGCAATCAATTGAAATGGCAGGAAAAATCTGACGATGACAGAGTGTCAACATAGATTTTCACTGACAAGCTTCTACACGAGACCAAACTTCACGTAAGTTGCCAAACGCAATGAATAAAAGGTAAATGAATAACACTGACATGGTTTGGGAGCCTGCCCACCTTGGCCTCCATCATATCGTGTCGCATCGACACCTGCACTGTGTACTTAGCGAGCGAGGAGATCACATAGTGCAGCAGGCCGTGCACCACCATGGGCGGAACAAGCTTCCAGACGGGCAGTAGGCGGGTGCTCTGCTGCGTGCTCCAGCCAAGCAGCCGCGACGCTCCCTCGCGTAGGCAGTCGAGAACGCCAGGGCGCTCGCTGGCTATTTCACTCTGCAAACCGTTGTGGTCAGTCCCGCAAGTTGTTCGTTTGCTGCTGCGTCGATTCAATGCATTTTCAAAAGAATTATGTGTTCCAAGCAGTTTGTTTTGACTCACCTGAACAGTTTCCACCAAACTTGCAGCGAAAAACGGAGTTACAACGATCAATCCAATGCTGAAGAAGGAAAATCATGAGTTGTCAAAACAAATTCGCAGATGATTCGTCTGATGGTACCTCCAGGTAAATGTGTTCTTCCAAAATGAACCTTGCTTACCCTTTCAACAAAAGGTGTTGCGCGTGCACTTTGAGGGAACTGTGCCGGTTTACTTCCCTGCGGATACACAGAAATCAGTTATTCGTTGTCCCGTTTTCAACACGTTTGCAATACGAAACAAAGTAAAGTGAAGGGCGGGCAACATGGGAGTTTTGCTTTTCACCCAACACAACTCAGTCGTCCGCCAAGAACAATAGATTCATGAAGCAGTTCATCCAACTTGCTTCCCGACCTGCCGTTTTGCACCGTGACAATTTTTGCTTGAGGTGAACCAAGCGCTCAGCCTTTTGTTGTCTATTTCTCGTCTACAAGCTCATTTCAAAAGCAGACTGGTGTCTTGCTGGTGGACTTATTGAGCAACCAAAAGCTTCTAAACAAACCGCGTGATCACGTTCAGCTCCATCAAGATTGCCTTTCCATCACCAGTCTAACTTAAGGGAAGCGGTACAACCAGAACACAAGCTCAAATCAAAATATCAAACCTGACAGTTCTGCAAAAAAGCGAAGCGGATGACAGAGTATTTTTGAAATGGTGCAAAGGAAAACAAGTGAAATCTCTGGCTTTCTTGTGACGGCTTGAAGCCGACTTGGTGTCGTTTCTGCGCGCACTTTTCGGAAAAGAAAAGCACGACGTGTTGAGGACCTGCGATCGCCGTAAGTTGATGGGTCAGCCTCTGGGAATACTTTGATCTCCATTTCTGTTATCAATGCGCCCTCCCCCCCATGGACCAGCAACAAGCAACGGACAAGACCAACCCAAGCCCCGTGGGTTTGATTTGTTTCCTTGGGGGCTTTTCCCTTTTGGAGTGGTGGTGGGCAGGCTGAAGGCCCACTGATCCACTGTGTGCCCATTTGTGCATATGAGGGTTAAAATTGAGTTTTTGCTGCGTTGCAGTTTATTCTTTTGCGTTTCGTCTGCGAAAAGTTGTCAACAATCATACCACCCACGGGAATTTTGACTGTTTACGGAGAGAGGTTCAGGGGCTTGGACACAAGATGTGGAAAGAAGATACGAATATCATCCAAACTAGCAGCGGTCAAGCCTTTATGGACCTCCCCTGTGAACAGAAAATTCGGTTTTCTGGTGACTGCGACTGCATTGGATACACAATTGCCAAGAATGCGGGCCCAAGAACAGAAGGCGGTTGTTTTCAGGAAAAAAAAACCACTTTGGTGAAAAAAACACTGGTTGCTGTTTGGTCTTTGACGTAAAGAACAACAATCAAAACAGTGTTTGGCAAGGTAAAAATGAAACTCACTTGGGAAGGGGTGTAAATTCTGCAATGGCTGCCTCTGTGGCCACACCGATTCCCTTCACCATGAAGGTGCTGCCTATTCCTTTCCACAGCGTTGTCATCGTCTGAAACGCGCATTTCAGATTGTGAGCCACTGTGCCCCTTCAGACTGGCACAGCTGTATTCTTGTATCAGACTGCTTCAAAAAAGGCAAGGACATCACGGACAAAATCTGTTTCTAATGTTCATGACGTGCAAATCCAGAAATCCAGCACACATTGGATTACAATGAAAAAAAAAACAAAACAAGAGAAGAGATCAACGAGCCAAACAAATTCATCCGTGTTGTGTAGTTGTGCCCAGGTCAGCATCGTTCCGTAAGCCTTCAGCTGACGGCCTGAACGCAGCTTGTCATCAGTAGACAGGAGCCGAACTCTCCTGTCTCCATTGACTGGGTTGCATCAGCTAGTCACACCAGTATGGTTTGAATGGTTTATTTCATTTGTACAACCTGAGCTCAAGAGTGGATGCCCAGATCTCATGTTTGAGTACCATTTATATATACCTGAAGCTGTGTGGATGCTCAGCTTCAGAGGAGAGTAGGCAAGAATCATGTGGAATCGAACCACTAATCGAGGGTTCGATTTTAGCGAGGTTCGATTACACATCAGAGAATGATCAGGAACACATTACGAGCACTTTTAAAAATTTGGGACAATTCCACAATGCCCCTGTTGACCAAACTTTGAAGCGTAGGGGGTGGGTGGGTATTGTCCCAGATTTCAAAAACATCAGGGACTGATCAGGAACAAATTCCGAGCACAAGGACAACACCCCACCCGCACCCCTACCCATGGCAAAGTGTAGAGGTTTCTTTGCTGCGCAGAATTTTGACGCTGCTTTTCAATGTCAAAAATTTGCCGTTGAAAAGCAGCATGAAAACACGGTGGCCACCGATTCTTGACACTGAAAAGTGTTCACCACCATTCCTGGGTGAAGGTTTTGACGTGCGTCACATGCCACTCCGTTTTGGAGAAAAGAGCACATTGTTTGCCACATAAAATGTTCGTTTTCGCCGGTGAAAAACTGACGCACCAGGATTTGCGCAGCTCTGTTTGAAATCACCTGTACTGTTCCAGGACAGACAGGTACAGGACAACACCACACCGATTGCACCAAGCCCGCGGCAAAGCGGCAGGCCGTGGGCTCAAAAAGATTGTTGTCTTTCAAAGTTTGCGTCAGTCACGCGAGATCTTTGGTCGGGGACAATCCGCACGACACACACTTCAAAATGACGACACACGTGCAAGCTACGACATCGATACGACACACGAACTCACTCGACTTTTCAGCTGGCGGTTCATCGAAAGAGACAAAAAATATGTCAAATTCTGAGTTGTTCAGAATAACAGAGGAAGTTCCACAGAAGTGACTGGGCAAACATGATCAATGCACTGCATTTTTCAGAAACTGGCGTTGACGAAACAATGTCTCATGATGGTGCCAAGGATGAAGGACCGACAACCAATGGAACGAAGCAAGGAAAAGAACCAAGAAAGCAATTCTTTCTCACCTGATGCCGCTGCATGTTGTAAATCACTTGCACCAGACTGAACGGCGTCAGGTGGAACCACTGGGAATCGTGGTGAACCTGCGAGAAGAGCACCAGGTTACAGGACAAATTTGTGAAACTGTTCTTCCAGCAGAACGCCCATGGCTGATTTGAAAATTATACTCACCTGGCACTGCCTTCTGACGACGATGCATGGGTGGGACAGGACGTGTTCAGCACAGACACTGAATAAGAGAAATGTGTGCAGGCGTAACTTGCTTCGTGCCATTTGCTGGAACAACCAATTGTGTTGGACTCTGCTCGATCGTGCACTCTTCTACCACAATCGAACACATCATGAAACGGAGCGTGGAACAAACCAATTTGATCACATTCAGAGAGAGAGAGAGAGAGAGAGAGAGAGAGAGAGAGAGAGAGAGAGGGGGTGAACAAACAGAGGGACAGACAGACAGACACGTATTTTGTATGGTCTACCTACCCGGCCAATCCAACGCCCAATCCGGCGAATCTGTGAAGATTCTCTGCAACACAAAATGTGGACACCTTTCTGAATGTAGATCTACGTCAAAACCTGCTCGAAAAAGGTAAATCAGCACCAAATGCAGCTGAATGTGATGCAATGTTTTGGGCTCAAAGCTGTCGGAGCCAACAGCCTCACAAGGACATGACCTTGTTTACCTTTCGTTCCAGGGCTTTGTTTTCTCACGGGAGCGAAATTATCTCCACCACTGTCCGATAACTGCCCTCCATGTACAACGTAGGGTCCCTGGGCACTCTTTGCGGCGTATTCGGAGTAACTTTGTCCAAACTCTGGAGGGTTTCTTGGTAACATTTCTCCCTCAGGTCCCAAAGCTGACATCTTGGGCCTGTTTCAAAACACCATTCGCCGAACTGCTTTGGGGTTCAAACTTTTCCTTGCCGCGGTCGATCATCACTCTTTTTATTTTCTATTGCGCTTTTGTCATGTCACAGAAGTATTACTTTGAGACTTTGGTCGTTTAGAAAAGTTGATCTATACCTGCGCTTGGTTGTCTATTGTCAATACTGGAAAAACTTTTTCCAATCAGTCGAACAAAGCAGTTTGCAGCTTCAACGAAGGCAGAAAGATGAGCGGTAAAGACAAACCGGATGAGGATTTCTGTTGGAAGCTGCCGAAAGTTGTGAGTTTTTCTTCAAACCAATAGGTTGAGTCAATGATCTGTCAAATGATCACCCCAAAAAATCTTGATGTACTCTTTCATGTCGAAGTTTTGTACGCTTTGAGGAACCTGTAAGAGGGCGATAATATAGACATCTTGTGATGGATATCACGATTCGACTCGATGTCTGGGAAGATTTGACCCCCGGCTTGGCATTTCCTCCCAAGATGAGTTGTCCTTGGGTGGAAACGCCGCCTCTTGGGTGAGAATCCCTCCTATCGTGCAGCAGATGCCCCATGGTGTGAGTCATTCTCACTCAAGAATTCCAGCAAGAGGAAGGCCAACACTGGACCAATGGATTTCCACCCAAGAGAATGACAATGTGCAACTGTCATCTTCCCCCAACCGATGCAATTGATTTTCATCGAAGCTTCCATGAAAATCAATTGCATCGGGTGGGGCAACAAAACTTTGGGTGATTTTCAACAAATAACACGACACTGCAATTTTGCAATCAAAAGTTCTGTAGCGATGCCAGCACGAAGGTGGTGGAGACAGAACACCTCGTGGGGGGTGGACTAAGGATGCGAGCGTGAGGGTTGCAAGCAGAATCTAGAAATGTTCCTTCGGGCCCAAGCCAATTGGCTCAAAGAAACACCTGTCAAGGTGCCCATGAAGCTGACCCGTATGCCTGCCATACCCAAGGTGCAGGTGCCGAGATAGTGGTGTATTGCACACAGGTCCACCCCAGGAATGATGTCAGTTGGACCCACCTGGAAACCTAGCACGCCCATGGCCCCTTGGTCCCCCCTAAATGGTGAGCCAGACCATCCCCTGACCACCCGAGCCCCTCCTCCCCCTGGCAGCCAGAGCCCGATTGTTCCTTGGAGCATCAAAACCCAGTTATTTCCCAACTTCACCAGTTTCCTCGTTGTTGTCATACTGCGTGGGTGGTGCAGCACTTGCCAAGTTTTCCTGAGATACACCCCGCCCCCCCCCCACACACACACACTTGTGCCACCCCTCTGAGCACACCACCACACGCACTCACACACATTCACTCAAAAGTCATTTTCAGCCGAGATTTCCAGTGTCAGGATGGGGCGAAAGGCATTTTGCCACAAGGTGGGATTTTCACCCGTTTGCACGGTTGGACAGAACAAATGACTCCACGTGAATTGTCACTCAGTCGTCAGCAGATCTTCTCTGAGCAGGAGGTGTTTATGCGTTGTCACCTGTCAGTCTTGTGTTCGCTGCAGGCCAAAGACTGGTGTGGGAACATTCTGTGTGTGTGCATGTGTGTGTGTGTGTGTGACAGAACATCTGAGGCACGCTGACGTGGAGAGTTGTGCCTTGCCTCGCCCAACCTGATTCACTTTGGTTCGTTGATTTGATTTTGGTGGATTGTTGAGGCCCCCGAGGCTACCTTGTGTTCGCAATCGGTTCTGAAGCTGTATCTTGTTTAGGGTTCAGGAATGTGAAAATTTGGGTCCAAAATGTCATCAAGAAATACCAACATGCAAGATCGAACGTTTGACATCATGGGCCCCCAGCTCATCATTCCAGATCGTGATCTTAGCATTTCAAGATCCTGAATTTTATCCACAGTCTCACAATTGGTCACTTTCAAAGCGCTTGTATCCTGAGTGTGTGTGTGTCGGATTTAGCGCTCTGCACCTGCACTTCAAATCGGACAGCTGTCTTTCTTGCTTGTCGTTGTTTAAGACATTCGAACTTCATTCATGCAGGAACTGCACGCCCACATCAACGGGTCAATTGAAAAAGAAACCATTGAGAAGTTGTTGACAAAGAAGAAGGAGAAAGATCCCAACTGGAAGCTTCCACAACATCTTCATGTAGAACACGGAGATGTGAAATCCCTGGAGGAGTAAGTGGTGTCAAGCCAATCTGATCTTACAAAACAAACACCAGATGTCTAGGTGTGGATTGTGCCCTTTGAAGTGGGGTCGCCCAGGAAATTTGGTGCTTGCGAAAAATACGCCCCCCCCCCGACTTCAATGACAATCAATCACTCTGGAAAAGTTTGTCAACTCGTGGTGTTCAAAGAATCACTTGAGACAGAGAAATTGTTCAACTTGTCAGAGTATGTTTGAAATTTCACACGGTTTCTACCCCGGTTGGCCTTTTTTCAGCCAAAAAAATAAAGATTCACGAAATGTGCCTGTGGCTTCCACAAAACAGTTGTGCTGCGAGTCGTGATTGCACCTCTTCAATTGCAGAATCTTCGCCCTGTTCAAATTGGCCCATGAGCTGTGCGACAACGAAGAAGCTGCATACGTTGTGCGTAAACAAGTTCTGTTGTTTCATTGAGCACGCGATTTCATCGATCACGCTCTTGGCGTTGTTCTGTATGGGTTTGTGCAAGTCCTTTTGCTTGTCTGGGGCTTGGGGTCAACGAACAAAATTCTAGAATGCTTAAAAGTACGAGTAATTCCTGGTCACTTTTTGACTTTTGGTGGTTTATCCCAGGGGTATGTTGACAGACAATCAGGGTGAACCAGCAAACAATTGTCAGACATCATCTCAATTGACTAAGCTACCACAATTGTCTTTGCGTTGGAGGTAAAACCTCCGGAACACGACAGCAGTCGCTCGGTCAAGCCTGAGATCTTCCGATTTGAGAGGAGAGTCTTTACTTCTACGATTTTACTCGGTCCTCAGTCCAGGTCTTTTTCTTCGTTCGCCCCGAAAGCTTTTCGGAGAAACTTACCGTAAAATCCCGCGTATAAGACCCCTTCTCGTACAAGACCACCCCCCTTTTTTCAGCCACAAATTCAGTACAAAGCAATTTTTTATATTTTCAAGAAATTTGAAAATTTAAGGATTTATAAAATTCAAACCAAGGAAATTCCTTTTTAAAATCAATATTTTTTCTATTCCAAGGTACTAATGGTATTAATTTTTACTCCAAAAGCTTGCTCCTCAAATAAACCTTCAGATAATTTCTATATTTTAGCTCAACTTCTATGCTCCCTTCACTTATCTTATTTTCTTTTGATGCTTCACTTCCTCATCATTGATCAATGATATCAAAAGTCAAATCCTCCTGTATAAGACCACGGTCACCACCCCCTCTTTTTGGCATCAATTTTTGAGCATCAAAAAAGGGGTCTTATACGCGGGATTTTACGGTAGTTGCATGTCAGTTGTCTTTTTCAGATCACTTCAGATGTGATAAAAGACTTCGCACAAGACAATGTGAAGTATCTGGAACTCCGAACAACTCCTCGAAATGAGCCTGAGACTGGGATGACCAAACAATCTTACGTGGAATCAATCATCAAGGCCATTCAGGTATTGCTGGGCTGTCTGCTTTCGTGGCTCAGCCTTTGTTGAAACTTTCGTAAGAGATCAGAACTGCGTTGTGAAATCTATGTGTGTCCTCAAGAAAATTTGTCTTCAATTGATTGCCAGGATAAAGAGGACTCCCTGGACATAACAGTTCGACTGTTGTTGTCAGTCGACAGACGAGGCTCGGTGGAATACGCCTGGGACACGCTGAAACTGGCGGACGATTTGCGCAAGCAACACGACGGCATCATTGTGGGACTCGACCTGAGTGGAGACCCGGCCGTGCGTGAACATTGCTTTCCAACTTTTTCGCATCAGCCTCACACTTTGTGTGGCTGTAAACCGTTGACGAACCCCCTGGGACAGTGTGAGATCACATTGAATGTTGAGATTTGTTTTTGGTGCGTTTGGCCCCCCTGCCCACATCCCGCAGTGGGCTGCAAATATCAGTATGGAACGAGTTTTGCCAGAAGGGAGATTACTTCTCTCGAAATGAAATTGTGCTGGAAAGCTCTGGAAATCATCTGCACGAAAGAAAGTTGTCATCAAGCTTTAAAGTTTTGTCATCGAATGGAATGTAAAATTTTCTCACCTGATTGCCTCTTCAGACGCATCTCCTGCATGGGCGTGTGTTCACACTGATATGTGTTCTATCAACAGTCATCACACATGTGAAGAAAAGAAGCGGCATCGAGTTGTTTCGGGCAGATCTTGTGATCATTTTCTTCTCTTTTTTTCAGAAGGGGGACGCCACCTCCTTCTTGCCAGTTTTTCAGTCTGCAAGGGAGAAGGGATTGAAATTGTCATTACATTTAGCTGAGGTGAGAACTGGAAATTTTCGACAAGAAGCTTGTACAGTTCCGGGTGCTTGAAATACATCCAACGAATGTCGCGTTCTTCCAACAGTTGAAGGGCTACAATGAAGAGTGCCTCGAGATGTTGAAGATCCCACCAGATCGGATTGGACACGGAACGTTTCTGCACCCATCTCGCGGTGGTTCTGAAGAAATCCTGGATATCTTGAAGAAGAATCGCGTTCCCTTTGGTGAGTCTCGGGATGCTGTTCTGGACTATACAGAAGTTGTTTTTGAACAGATGAGCAGTTCGAAAAAGTTCGCCACCTGTTTTAAGTACGTGTCGATTTCTGTCAGCAGTGTGGCAAAACGAATTCTCCGAAATTATTCGTTTTAGAGATGTGCTTGACGTCGAATGTTTGCGGAAGAACGTGTCCTTCCTATGTTGAACATCACTTCAAACTGTGGTACGACAGTGGACATCCTGTCACTGTGAATGTGAGTAAAAAATCCATAAATCTTCAACTAACACAAACCTGAGTGGTAGAGTTGTAGACAGTAAGATTTGCACAAATGACTAACATTGTTGTGCTGCTTGCCTGACGTTATCGCGCTGGTCGGCCGGTGTCAAAACACGAGCCGTTCGCTTGTGCTTCATTTCAGACTGACGACAAAGGAGTCTTTAGCACTTCACTCTCCAAGGAGTACTGCGTTCTGGCCGACACGTTTGGCTTGAGTCGCTCTGATGTGTGGAATCTTTCATACAACAGCATCGAACACATTTTTGCTGACGATTCAGTGAAGGCATTTTTGAAACAAAAATGGGAAGTCACAAAGAAAGAACTCTTTCTGGAATGTTCTGCGTCTTCCTGAGCTTGTGCTCAGCCTTCAGATCACACGTGTGAAAAACGTTTGCAACCTTGATCAGTCACAAAATTCGAAGGTCACTTTGTCCCAGATGGCTGTTGCCTCCCAATTTGTTTTGTTCGTTCACCAAAGACTCGTCCCATCTTTTAAATAAACCTGAGTCCAAACAAGTTGGACACTTTGTTGTGTCGAATTAAGAGCCCACGCACACAAGAAGAAGCTTCTTCAGTCTCGGCACTTCACGTTCGGCTCCATCACATCTGCATGCCAAGCAGACATTGGTGCCGCCCAGTGTTGGTCCAACGTGCCCTTGTTTGGGATTCTTTGTTGAAATCTGGCGAAGTCTGCATTTGTGCACACAAAACAGATGGAGAAGGTGAATGGCGACGTTCGCTGGAACACACAGAGCTGCCATTCAGCTGGGCATTGACCTGAACCATCAGAAGTCTCTTGAAAAACACGGAGCTCTGACTGTGTCCTGCGGGGCATTGGGTTCATTCATGTCACGCCAATCGCGAACTTACCACTGAGAATCTCGCTCATTGTTTGTTCAGAGAGTGCATGCTGGGAGGAATTTTGCAGGTGCATCAATAGCATCGGAAGTCCGAAGATATTAATGTTGATGCGTGAGATCGCGTGTTGGATACAGCTGCAACTGGACATGGGTGAGGCCCTCGAAGGAAAAGTTTGAAGTTGTGCAGTTTGTCCCAACAAAAAAATGAAACGCGTTCCTAGGTTTGGCAGAGTGTGCTGGTCAGTCTTTCTTGCACTTCAATGTTGCTGCACGTGTTGGATTCGAGAGCCGCCTTCGAACTTTGCGCAGATTGCTTCACTTGGACGACGTACCCTTTCTGTCCGGCGTTTACGACAGCAAACCTGTTGAAGCTGCTGGCAATGCGGAAAGTGGAGCTATTGGGTAGAAATTTGCAAGACGTACAGTTCGGCGAGTCCGTTGTGAGTGCTGGAGATGTGTATCATCATCTGCTTGAGAGAACTGTTTTGACAAGCGACAACGCTGCTCGTTAGCGAGACATACGTTACCACTGTACCTGTCTGATCATCCAACACCAATTGCTGTAATTTGCAGACTGTCGCTCACTGTGGCGAACTGAAGTGGTGCCCGAGGAGTTCTCACAGGCGAATGTGAAGTTGTTAGGCAACAAGATGGTGGATCTGTAACTTTCAAAACCCACCACTGCAACATGGACTCGACGTTGACGCTTGAGGTTGGACTGAGTGGCTGTATTTTGCGGGTTCCGAAAGATTTACTGAAATTCTGGCGGAGTTTTCTTCACTGAGATGGCTTGCGTTTCAAAGTTTTGTTTGTGTTTCCAAAAACCTCGGAAGTGACGCCTGGTTGACTCGAAATCGAAATGTTGAAAACGACAGCACGTGTGCACGTGAGAATGTGCGGTTGTGGTTTGAGTTTGAAATTGAGGGGAAACGCACCACAGTCGCAGCGAGAAGCAAAACAGTGAGGCTTTGTGCTGCTGGCCTTTGGCCAGTGGCTGGGGACAAAGAACTTTGAACGACCAGGCGCCAACCTCCTGGACCAGGAAAGCAGAAAAGGATGAATTGATCCGAGGCGAAGCCGATGGAAAAATTAGCCAACTGCTTCCTGGTCTTCAGACTGATTTCAGGCACAAGTCATGTCAATGTGCAGTGCAAAAATTTTCTCTCCATGCTTGCTGGGTGGGCTGGGACACAAACAGATTATGTGGCACTTTGATATCACTGGTTACTCCGATCCCGTCCCCGGCAACATCGTACCTGTGGATGGATGGCGGGTGTGGCATCAAGAAATTTTCAGCATTGAAATATCACCCCTGCCATTCGTGTAGGGCGGGGGAGGAGAGGAAAGACGAGGGAAATCGCCCCCCCCCCGCCGCCGCCGTAATTCACGTGCAAATTGCAAAAATGGTCAAAATACTGAGAAATTTGGTGCAGAAATGTTCAGCATTGATTGATGTCACCCTGCCATCTGTGTACCTCTTTTTTCAAGGTGTGAGAAACCATTGATATCAGGGTGCCGTACGATGTCTCCCCCCAACTTCCCCTGCACAGACGACAGGGTGAAAGGCAGCTTTGGAAACATGTGCCTGCGACGTGCCTGTGTTCCAAGCCCTGCTTTTTTTACACACGCCGAAGCACGAAGTGGCACCGGCGTGTATTGTGCAACAATGATAGGTACCAAAAATATATGTACAAACCCCCCTCCCCCTACTAAATCTTTGGCCCTGGAGCCTGAAGTCAGCACAAGTATCATTTGGATACTGGTAGCAGAGGAGGTAATATCCATCTCTAAACAATGAGGCCTGAGGGCCTTGGAATCAGAACAAAAATCTGTTGGGCCCTGAACTGATGTAAGTATTATTTCAAGGCCCTGGAGCATAAGTATCATTTTGGTGCTGGCAAGTCAAGGAGGTTTTTTATCTATCTCACAGCAAGACATGTGTCCACACTGCCAAGTGTTCGTGTTGTTCACTTCCAAACAGCTTGAATTTTTTGGTGGCTGTGTATTGTCCTCGTGTGAAATCAAGAAGCTTGTTGATTAGAAAATGTTCAAGGTGCAATTTGCTCACCGCAGTGGAGAAGAACTGCTGAGCTGCTTTCACAAGTAAATCCGGAAAACGGACCCGGATGGTGGTCGCGCCGCCATTTGCAATCGTGCTCCAAAAAAGTTTGAAAATTGAAAAAATTTGAATTTGTGAAGGGCATGAAAAATGAAGGGGGTAAAAGACCCACTTTCACCATCAAAGTATACCCATTTTGTTTTTTAGTGCAGGGTGCCACCATTTCAGCCACCCCAATGCAGAGGGAGGGGGTCTGCTAAAGGGGGAGGGGTCTGCT
>JAAUXT010038322.1_pt1 | contig 39503 bp, 39 predicted proteins | sample 7278171 | NCBI WGS metagenome assembly JAAUXT01 (sample SAMN14350112, study PRJNA611818) | marine sediment metagenome | isolation source: surface marine sediment (1.8m) | place: French Polynesia: Moorea | collected 2018-08
CTCTCTCTCTCTCTCTCTCTCTCTCTCTCTCTCTCTCTCTCTCTCTCTCTCTCTCTCTCTCTCTCTCGCTCTCGCTCTCGCTCTCTCTCTCCTCTTCTTTCTGTCTCTCTCTTCTCTTATTTCTCTCTCTAACACACGCACACAGACACACACACGCTCACACACACACACACACACACACACACACACACACACACAAAGCAACGACAACAACACAAATGCACAGAGCGCAATGACTTGTCTTTCAATCGTCACCTTGCAAGTTTGTTTGAAACTTATTCAACCTTGATCATAACAACAATCTCATATCCCATACACACACTCACACATGATAACAATTTCAAATTTTATTGCAATGGCAAAGTGATAAGCCAAGCTCTTTTTGTTTGTTCAATTGATAATTGACAATTGTAATTTTCATGTGTATTTTCCAAAATTTCACATATTTCTAATTTTTGCAAGTTGGCAAGCGTGGCCGAACACTGACCTTCATGATGATCTTGGCCATGGAGCCCTTCATGAGCGAGGAGAGCACCTTGACGAGCACGACGAGGCAGGAGCAGAGCACGACAAGCGACGCCACCAGCAGGATGATGCCGACCTGCGTCTCGCTGAGGGTCGAGTCCGGCAGAGCCTCGTTCACGAACAAGTAGTCGCCTGTGGAGACTTGTTCATTTTGGATGCTTTCGGTGCGAAACGAACTTCCTGTACACACGGGATCAGTGAAGTATCTTTCGTGACAGTTCAGCAAATTTTTCACGTGTCAAGATCCGGTGCACACTGGACGCGACGAGAACAGAAACACCGGTCTTACACTTCTTGGAGAGGTTGGTGTCAACGTCAATGAAGCTCAACTCCTGGTAGGAGAAATCGCCGGTTGAGTTGGTGAAGTTGAAGGTTTGGAGAGTCAGGTTGTAAGTGAACTGGTTGTTCTCGGCGTAGTGGACCAACCCCTCAATCTCCGTGTCTGGCAGAAAAGGTCAGGAACATCAGGTTTCATTGAGAAATGCAAATACGAAACAGGATGTCTCAGTTTTTCAAAACAAAGTGAGGAACGCTGAAATGGGGACTGAACGGCAGACTGTAACGACACACTAATCGTTGGTTTTTGTTCCTTGCAGTTTCTTTCGACACCTAGGTCCGCAGAATATTGAAATCCTGTGACCGAGAATGTGTTTGAAAATTTGACATTTGTTTGAGGCGCTGTGAATGCGAAAAGACACGCAGCAGCCCACGTACTGTTGTCACTGGAGGTAAAATTCCAGTAGTTCGTTTCGCTGCACCAGTACTTCAGCATCGGGCGCTTCTCCCTTTCGTCTTCCCCCGCGATGTACTCGATCACGTCCTTGTCCACCTGCGTCAAACCGTCAGCCACATTGAGAGCCCCGTCTGGGACGAACAAAAGTTCTGCACGAGGAATCTGGCACTCGTGCGACTCGGAAAACTGTCTCATTGGAAGGCGTGTCTTGTTTGGAGAAGGACAGGTAAGAACATTCCCAACGGCTTCGTGGTCCACATCCGTCAAGAAAAACAAGCGTTCTTGTGTTGTGCGCATTCATCCAAAAGAAAATGACGTGTTGCTTGAATCTTCGGTGAACAGATCCTGACCTTGACGATCTTCTCTGTGAGAGGGTCGGTGATGACGTCGAGGAACTCCACCTCCTCGCCCTCCTCGGTCGGCAGGTTGAAGGCCTGCACGACCTGGTAGCTGAGGTGGTAGAGGTAGCCGCCGGTGCCGGTGATGGCGTCGATGATGAGCTCGAGCGGAAGCAGGATGATCACCGACATCCAGTTGAACATGTCGTGCACGGTGGCGCCTGCCCCAACATGCAAATGGACAAAGATGCCTTGATACGAGGGCATTTTTCACGGAAACAGCTTTCCAATGACCAGCCATATCCATGTGGTGGGTGTTTGACAAGGTTTGTGGTGATTGCAATGTTTCTTCTCCGTTTAACACCCATTGCAGTGTCTGTGGGTGCAAAACTTCTTGCTGACAAATGCACCAGAACACAGGAACTCCTACGTCCGAAAGGAATCTACCTGCGAACGCCCTGCGAAACATGTTTCGGTCGTTGACCTGCCCGACAGCGACGATGGTGTTGGTGACGGACGTGCCGATGTTGGCGCCCATGATGATCGGGATGGCCGGCGGCACACCGAGAACTGTAGCAATGGACAGAAGTGTCAATGGGGAACAGTTGGGAATCCTTTTCAAAGGCACAAGTGCATTTGCATCGGGTCTTAGTGCATGAGAGTTGCACGAGAGTGAACTCGCGGCACGATGGTAAAACTTCTTTTTCTCCTCAACAAACGCATGCACGCGTGCGCAGATGCTGTGTGTTATCATTTGACTGAACGACCCGACAGAAACTGACTTCCGGCTGCGACAAGCGAAACGATGATGGAGGTGGAGGTGGAGGAGGACTGCACGAGCACCGTGACGAGAACGCCCAGCATGAGCCCACACACCGGGTTCGACAGGATGGAGTCATTGGAGAACAGGTCTCCCGCAGTGCGACCTGCAGGCGAACAGAACAAGAAACAACGTAGTGTCGTTGCAAGGATCGATGCTCACGTGGAGTTCCCTGACTTTTCGTCGATGAAACGAACACTTGCAGGCACTTGCGCAAGAGGTGGAGACAGAGTTGAACAACAAGGAAATTTTACTCACAGCTGAACTCGAAGCGAAAGATTTGAGGAACACACCTCCGACGAGTTGGAACGCTGCGCTGAGTGTGGATATGGAGCAGATGAAGAAGTAGAGACACGTAAGGATGACGATCAAGCGCCCCACGTAGCTCAGCACCCGCAGAACCCGCCCCTTGGTGTTCAGGTCTGAATGATTTCAGCAAAGTTCCGCGATTACCAACAGTTTTTCTGTCTCTTGGGAAATAGTCCTCTTTCAAATTCCCAGGTAATCTAAATGAGAAGCAGCTGATGTTGAGGGAGTGCAAAATGGTCGGAAGAAACTCAGAATAGTTATCCAAAACGAAAGCCGTTCTTGGTTGCATGTATGTTTTCGTACACAGACCGAAACTGGGAGCATTCAGTCTACGAACCCTGTGGAGGCTCAACCCCGGCTTGAAACTACGAGGATGTTTCAAGTCAAACTGTCTCTCTGCATGTTCAGCGATAGCATTTTGACACAGATGAGTACATTCTTTGTTTGCAACAAAAGAATTACACAAGCGAATTGCTTGGCAGTGTAGTCTGCGAGTGGACAAGAACATGCACTTGCAGTGACACTTTGACTTGAAACATCCTCGTATTTTGACATGAAACAAACAGCGTTGTGAATCATCAGTGTTTGGAGGAGTCAGAGGGCCAAGAAGGTCACTCTGCCATGGTACAGCAAACGGACTCGATGTTCCTGTTTTCGTTGAGATTGCAATGGTCACACAAAACGCCTAACTGACCTTTCCATGGAGTCGACGTGTCCTCCAAATGTACGACGTCCCAGTCCTCATCCGCCAGCTCCGGGTGCTTCTCTTTGGCCGGAAGTGGAAGGTCGTCATCGTCTTTGAAACCTTCGTTGACGAAGCCATTTACGCCAGTTTCTTTTGGCTGTGGCGAGGGCGATGTCCCCAAATTGTAGGACTGCAAGGAATGTTTTTCTTGTGCATGTACAACTGGCAAACGTTGACAGGCCAAGGTTACTACTGTCTGTCTGTTTTTATGGCTTTGCCGAATTGACCGTGCAGCCAATGGATTTCAACATCTTCTCCACGAAATCCTCGGGAAGCAACAGCTCAGGGCCATGTGGAGGAGCCCGTTCAGAGTTACTCAAAATTCCTTCCCAAAACAGTGACACCAGGTTCAGGGCTTTTGTTGGCCTCAACTCATCAACGTTACATGTGGTGGGAGTGACGGATTCAAAGAGTTTGGTGCCAATTCTTTTCTGTTACTTGTGTAGGGGCTTCGCGCACATTGAAAGCTGATACAAATGCGTTTGTGCACACCTTCTGTCACTCCCTGAAGTTCGCTTTTAATTTAGGTACATTTTTCTTCAATTTTGGAGTGAGATCTTGGCAAAGGTCATCACAGCAATCCACGTTGTTGTTGTACTGAAGCCACAATGTGAAAACACATTGGTCAGGAAAATGTCAGAAACACCACAAAGAGGACAACAGTTCAGAATTCTAAACTCGATTCTGCCTTCGATTGCCTTCTGGAACGCAGTAGCCTAACTGGCTAAGGACCCAATGAACAAAGTAGCCACCGTGCAGGTCTTACTTCCGCGCAGGTCTTACTTGGAGGACCATCAAAGGTCCACAAAGGGGATGTATGGATTCAGTTTGGAAACTTGATGATACGGGACGAGTTTCAGGCCTGAGATTTTCCACCATTTCTTGTGAGTCAAAACATATTTCAAACACTTAGAGCGACTCCGTGATTTCCTTCTGTCCAGATGCATCAACTGAAGCCTGTGTGCATTGAACGCATCACGCAAAGAAATGCCTTTGTTTGTCGGAAACCTCTTTTTCTTCTTTGGAACGCGATTCTATTCTCACGATCAAGTTGTGCTGACGATTTCAACAGTGTTATTTGTGCATCAACTCAAACTGAGGAGAATCATCGAGGTTCTTCCTTGTGAATCGCACCAACAACGGGCTGTGTTGTCAAGGTTCCTCTGAATAATCCAGCAACAATAGGATCTTCTCTTTTCTAGTCTCACGAACATCGTTGATTGCAAACACTTACCAACAAGGTCAAGTCAGAATGAGAGTCAACAAAAACCTGAAAGGTCCAATACGTGCGCTTGGCCGAATTGCACGTGGTATTTTTGAATTGATTGAGGGTCTCTGGTATGGTCAGCGAAAAATAAGCACAGCGACAAGTGAAACACGTACCTGCGCCGACAAGGTGCATCTGGTTCAAAGGACCTCACAATTCCCCGCGCGCCTTTGACCGCGGAAAACGTATTTTGTTGAACTGCACCCAACACCACAAGTGTAGCCACAGGAGGACTCACACTGAACAAAAATGGTTCCTGTGAAATCACACAATGACTTTTCTGAGACCTTTGGTCAAGAAAGAAGTTGTGTGATTGAACAGGAATCCTTTTTGCAAGGTGAGAACCCATTACTGCTATGATGTGAGCACATACGGCAGGTTTTGTGATCGCAGAGTTGTAGAAGTGAAAACCCTCACCAAGCGAAAACTTGACAAGACGGTTGTCAAAACTTTTCTTACCTTTGACATGGCTTTGTCTTTTCAACAAATTGCCCGATTATAAACAAATATTTCCGTGTGGGTTCTGTCAGTGCAGATTCTGTGAACACCGAATTGAGAAAGTGGGTGAGTATTTTTGTGTGTACAACAGTCCTAATTTAGCCTCCCGCGCTGGGCAGGTGAGAAGATCTTCGTGAGCACAGCGCAAGCGATGCGTCTGAGTCCGATTGATAGCGCTGTTAAAGATGTTGTTTATCTGGTGATTTGACGGGTCAAGATGATCAACTACACGCGCTGCGCCCCAAATGTGACAACAATGACTTTACTCCCTGTTGTTGGCTTTGTTCATCGTACGTGTGCGTAAAACTTTTTGCACTGCAAGTCGGTTGTCTTTGGAGCTTGGCTTCCTTGGTCAAAGCAGATTTTGAATCCCAAAGGGTATTGTCCGTCCTCCACTGACAAGAAAACTTGTCTTCTCGCGCGACTTTGGATCAGCACCTGTGACATGGCTCACGATCCCACTCTTAATGCATTATAAATTGAGTACGTGGACTGTTGTTTTGATTTTGATTTCCCTTGTTCGCTCTTTTGCTCCATGTTGCACTTTTCAACAATGCCTGTATTTTAAATCTCAAGGCCTGCTGCGCTTCAGATGGATCTCGTTGAACGCCAAATTTCTGACTTGAAAGCACTGGATGGTAAACGTGCAAAGAGAACGATATCTGAGTCTCAACAATTTGATTTACAATTCTTTGGATTCTTTCCGTTGACCCACACATTTTACAAGACAGAATCCCAATCTGTCAGGAACCAAGAGAAAAAAATGGAGAAATTTGTTTTTTTTTCACTCTGGGGTTCCCGAGCTGCGCCCAACTCCGAATTTTCCTGCTTCGCTGCTGGTTTCTGTCCGTGTTGGGGTCGTGGTCCTTCACCCACGGGTGATTCCGCTTGTTGAGGCGCCAAAGGATGTCGGAAGCAGGATCAACGAAAACCAGCGTCTCAGCCAGTTCACTGCATGTCTCGAGATCAACTCGATCTTGCAACATAAGTGACACACGAGTGAAATACGTATTCGGTGATTCGGCCAGTCATCAAAAGATAATCTCTTTCTCTGTGTGTGTGTCCTTGTTGGCGTCCTTGTCTTCTGTTTTCTGGAAACACTTGCAAAGACAAAAGGCTTCATTTCGTCCCTGAGCCACAGGGGACAGCGTCCGTCAACTTCACGTGTTTGACTGGATTGCGAACTCTACATGGTTGAGTATGAATGAGTATGCACGGTTGATTGTGGTGTAGTTTGAACAAGTTTGAATCCGCACGTACACATGGATGTGAGAATGAAAATGCTTTGTGGATGATATATATTCTCCCGACTGATGTTCAAAATGTGTGCAGAGGTTTTTGCTGTGTGGACAGGTGAGCGTGCACGCTTGTGTGGCCCAGACTCCTCCTGTGTGACAGTGGGTGAGAATGAAATGAACGTGGTGGTGATGGTGGGTGCAAGCAAGAAACATGAAACTTACTCACAACCACTCTTGCTTGGTATCACCTGCCACAACCCACCATCACCCCCTCACCCACCAACCCATACCCTTGCCCTTGAAGTGAGACCTCATCATAGCTTGTGAATTGTCATTCAGGTGAATGCCTCACGACCGATGTTGGCAATAACGCGGCACACTTGCTTCCTTTCTCACCTCAGCTCAACTCATCCAAACTTGTCCAGATGAAACTCGTCTGGACAAGTTGAAGCTCATTCACGTGAGTTTGCTTGCATGTCTGGGTCTGTCTGAAGCCGAAGAGTCTGGAATCACTTTTCACTGTTTGCAATCTATCTTCGCAGTTTCATTTCGGCAGACATCAAGACATGGTGTCATCGACTTTTTCGAAATTGAAACTTGGTTCACCCATGGACAGAGTGAGCACTCACCGACAACACTCGAGGAGGATTCGAGGTGGAGACACAGTGTGAATGTCACCAGGAACAAGCGATGTCCAAAGGGGGCGCGCACCCCACCAGGATGTGATGCCACGGGTAGTGATAGGACATACACATATGGGACAAGTGACATCCTGCCTGAGATGCCATACACGAAATAGCAACATCAGGGGAACCGACTAACCGACCGACTGACCGACCGACCGACCGACCGACCGACCGACCGACCGACCGACCGACCGACCAACTGACCGACCGACCGACCGACCGACCGACCGACCGACCGACCGACCGACCGACCAACCGACTGACCGACCGACAGACAGACAGACAGACAGACAGACAGACAGACAGACACTTGGGAACGTCAAATCCTTTTTACTTTCTCACCAAAGTGCACCGAAAAAATGTAGTGTCAGAAACCATCAAACAGAGCGATACTACGGCGTGTATCTGTCAGTGTTTCTGTTTGCCTTTCAAATGGGTACAACTCAAAAAGCTTGGCATCAGATGGTCAGCCATTGCTCAGTTTGCAGCACGCTTAGCTGCATTCACCGCAAAAAGCACAACACAATGGAACGTTGCCCCCCCCCTTCTTCCTGAGCGATGATGACGCAACTTATCAAACTGTATCTACGCTCGTACAGAACAGCAGGTTGGAACTGGTGCAGAACGTTTTGTGTTTGATGATCCGTACGATTGACGTGAAAACGGAAGGTAGGTTTCGTCTGGTTCGATCTCCATCCTGCTTAGCACTGGTGAGTGAACCAGATGCTGTGTGGAGTAACTGGCGGATTCATGGGCCGATGTCACTGCTGCATCCAGACCTTTCATCGTTTGCTGCGTTGACAAAACTGTGCTTTGTCACAATCGGCCACACGTCCGCACGCAAGAATCCACAAGTGAACCATGTGTGCACGGACAGGATATGCATGTTGTTGCAACTTGGCTTTATCGTCTCTGTCGCAGTTATCCGATCATAAATGCCACTTAGAGGTTGCGTTTGTGTTTTCATGGCAGTCCGGAGACAGACAACGGCGTGTTCAGATTTCGCCGGTTCCTTGTGAGACCCACAGGTGTGGTGCCATCCAGTGGTGCCATCCCAAGGCCGCGGTCGCCTCGAGTTTTTCTTGTCAAGGCCGGACCCCGCTGAGACAACCTCATGCCCCACAGGAGTCAATGTCCCCCCCCCCTGAGGGGGTCAGGCCTCCCTTGACCAATTGCTGGATCTGCTCCAGCATGATGCACACGTACGTACACTTTGCTCTGAAGCTTGGACCCCACAAAAAAGACATCCCACTCCTCCAATCCAGCTGGGCGGGAGCTGGAAAAAAATGACAGTGGAAGAAAGTATCTGTTTTCGAGTGATTCTCGAACCGCGAATGTATCGGGTTGTTGGGAATCACAAGGCAACAACGATTTGAGAGAATGTTGTCCATAAACCTCAATGGGTGATTCATGGGCTCACACCCGTTCTGTAGTTTGAACAATTTGGTGCATTTTTGTCATCACGGATGTTGTTGCGAACCGGCCTCTGCTTTGGCGGGAGGGAGGGTCGGGCCCCACTTGACCATATTCCAGGTTCCATGCCTTTTTTTCTGCCAACGGTAGTTTGACATCACAACCACAAAAGGTCTTTTCGTCACACAGGTTGCGGTGCTGGCTGTTGATTTTTTTTCGAGTGCCACGCTCTCCCTCTGTTATTGACCCCGCTTGCACCAACACCATGCACTTCCTTTGTTACTGCACCCCCACCTACTTTCATGCACATGTCTCAGAAGAAGAACAGTGAAAAACGTGAGTGTTATTTGGGGGTGGGGGACTGCCTGCAACGGCACTGCGTCGTCTGTCTGCACACACGCAGACACCTGTCATGTGAATAAACTCAAGATAGTGTGTTTTCTCAAACAACCTCTTCATCTCGGAGGCAGACCCACCCAAAATCACAGAAAACTGGATTTGCTGAAGCGTTTGTTGGCCACGACGAGTTTTGACATCGAGAACTCAGCCTCATGCATGAGTTTGCCAGTGAATCCGGCACTTGAACCGAACTTATCTTCTTCATCATGTGTCTGTTTCACTTGTCTGATATGTGACTATTCACGAGCTCGTCAACGGAATGCAACACAGCAAGGGATCAAAAGTCAGGCAAAATATGACAGATCCAGATAAGGTTTGTTTATTGCATGCAGACCGTCCAATTGAAAAATCTACGTTTTCCCAAGTTTTGTGTGATAGAAACGTCCAAATTTTGCTCTCAGGAAAACAATTTCTCCGTTCAACCTCCTTGTAACGCCTTGCTCTATCAACAACACTGTTATCCACAGCATCCTGCAGTTCATTCTGGATTGTGGTGCTTACTCCCTGAAGGGAGCGTGAAGATCCAATCTTTCTCAAAAACACAAAAAGTCGTGAGTGTCTGACAGGGACTGAGGCCTTCCCATGGCGTTGCAGGGTTTTCTGCAATCATCCACCCATTTCAAAAAATTTCTAGAAACGAATACGAGTATAAGGTTCACTTCCTGTTCGACTGATGCGTCAGATTCGGTGCACCATCATTCAGGCAGTTCGAACCCGTTTCGGCTTGTTTTTGCCACCAAGAAGAGAAAATATGTTGTCATGAATCGTGCTGAAAACCCCACGGGTGGGTGTTATACATGGCAAACAAAGTGGCATGACATTCCCCTCAACCACAGATTTTCTGAAACGGCGGATCCAAGAAAAGTTTTTGTCGAGGGCGAATAAATTTCAAAGATTGCGCTTTCTGTTCCACAAGATACATCCACACTGGTGCTGTAAAGCTTCCAGTCGAGCCACCGGTGTATATCAAATGTCTTCTTTGGTCACAGAGAAACCATTCTGCACTTCCGCAACATTTGAAAACAGACAAACTGTTTCTCCCTCTGGGTTCACAATGCACGCACCACTGCAGTTTGCTGTTTCATCAAAATTGTGCGTGTTAGGCAGGTGAAGACAAGCCCCAAAAATTTTAAAGGAGGAAGTTTTTTGATGTTTAATGACCCTTTCCGTCTGACTTGCCGAGAAAAGACATCATTTCACCGTGAAACGTATCCACAACAACAGGATCCTCAGCACAACGTCTGCTCAGCAAGGTTTGTTCTGTGCTCACGCCACTTAAAAACAAATATTCCAATCAACTTGCCGACTGTCATTAAAGGTCTTGTTTTTGATCTGGTACGCAAAGTGTCTGCATTCTGTCACTGCCATGGGACGCAGGCGATGTGCGAAGTTTCACCTCATTGGAAAAAAAAGCTGAGAATTTCAGAGTCAGTCGTTCATGTCACAGAGTTTCTGAATTTTCCAGATGAACTCTTCTGAAATTTCCACATTCGTAGACAACCAAATTCTCGCGTTTACTTGATTTTCTTTGTGTTTCTGCACCATGGGGCCGTGCCTTGTCTTCCATGGTGGTCTCCTGCCCCACTGTAGAGTTTCAGGTTTCGTTGTGCTCGATTTCATTTTTCATTTCAAAAGTTTGTGCTACGAAGATGACGGACAACCACATTGAGAAGCTGGACGAATTCAAGGAGAAAAGGAAGAAAACTTTTTGGGCCATATTGGAAAAAACTCTCCCCAGCAAGGTGCTGGAGCTGAATGAACTTTTAGCTTCAGAGAAGTTCAGCCTCGAGCGAATCAAAAATATTCACGTAAGTTCGCGCGCTCGCCAGCCCCTCCGTCAAACTTTCCAACAAAATACTGCCTTGGTGGGGTTGCCACGTGAACATAAGATCAGCGCAATCAACACACAAACTTTATGAGTGAAACAGACATTGAGTGAACCAATTCTGAAAACGTTTCAACAAAGTAATGGGTGCACGTGTATAAAATGTGGTTCAGTGCATGGTGAAGTCAAGTGACCGTGTTCTTGGTGTGCAGACTCCTCTCCCTGTGGATCCACTGTTGGCGTCCCTGGATGTTGGTTCTGACAACAAAGACGCAGCAGTTTCCGGTCTGGAGGGACTCACCAACAGGTAGATCTGAATCAAGTCTGTCCATGACCAAGAGGTGATTGGAAAATTTGCTTGAGGAGAACCAAGAGACCAGACTCTCGTTTCAAACTGGCAGTATCTTCTTCAGTCGGTCATTCCAGTGTAGCAGGCACTGCTCGAGATGGTTAACTTCTGCAAAGCCTCTTGACCCAAACGAGTTTTGCAAAAACAAGACAGATATCTGTCGGCAGGTTCCTGCAACTGAAGATGCTGAAGATGGTTGTACCTCCTGGAGGACGGGTGGACACTAACCAAGAGCTGCTCGAGCTATTCCAGATCATCACTGCCCAGCACTTCGAGCTGCTACAGTACATCGCCACGCTCAAGGCTGCCATCGGGTACATGATGCCAAAGGTCAGGCTCTTGTTGCGCCTCAAGGCCCAGCCACAGTTTTTTTTCTGGTCTCAGCTGTGGATGCGCAAAATGAGACAAAATTCCTCACATTCAGTGGTGACGCGGTTGGTTCCGTGCCAACAATAAGCCGAGGCTTCTGCTTCACAGGTGGAAGACGGCAACAACTTCGGCGTTGCGATTCAAGAGTCGGTGGTGACGATGCTCACCAACGTGCAGGCTGGACTTCCGGAACTTGGCTGGATGGGCACCTTCTGTGACAAAAGAGCCAGGTGTGCTGCCTTTTTGAGATTGATTGAAATCCAGACCTCAAATAGTTTTCGCAGGTTGAAGCAAGCGATTTCTGTCGTAGAGAGTTGTTGGTGTGTTGGTTTGAGCACAAGGTTCAAAAGAAATTGCGACAGAGTCCCTCTTCAAGCCAAGATGAACGAAAGAAGTGGTCGAGAAAATCAACGTTGGTTGTTTGCCGGCAGGGGGATCTCGCGAGCATGCAACTGACTTGGAAAGGACGAGCACGTCGTCGGCGTTTGATCTGCTGGGTCTTTTGGTCTTTGCCTTTGTTGTTGCAGTTTTCATAAAACTCTTGTTTGTTTTCTTTTCAACAGTTTCACAGCACAGATCTGCAGAGAGCCCCACGTGGACGACCTGCGCTACGGTCTGAGAAATGTCGACGAAACTGCCTTTCGCGAGCTCGTGTTCATCCTCGGCCACATGCGAGACTCGTACATCAAGATTCACGACGTCATCACCAAGAACCTGGAAAAGATTACGAAGCCGAGAACAATGAACGAGAGTGTGGAGAACATGTACGCCATGTAACTTTTCCCAAACGTCAGCATCGACAGATTTCGTGCAATGTGTTCGAAAGTTTCACTGCAGTTCAATAGCAACGTTGATCCGTGTGGAGGCAATCATTTTGGTGTTTATCGCCTTTTAATTTGGTCAAGGTATTTGGAGCTACGGTATTTGGGGGCAAAAAGTACCAAAGTTTTGTCGATGGCCTGACTTGTTGCAAAAAAAAAAAAAATGTTGCTCATGGAAATTCTCCTTGATAAGCCAAACGAGTTTCAGAAGGTACCATTTACGTTCAGCGATGGAGCGTCAATTTCATGTGTTGAGGAAGAAAGTAAACCGAACGAGGGGCACAAACAAGCAACCCGAGTGTTCAAATCACCGGCAGGCTCAGGGGCTGATTTTTTCTCAAAGTTGAGATCACTCGGGGAACTTGGTTCCTTCTGCCTGAGCTCTGGATCCTAATCCAGGCTGTAGTTGGCCCCTGTACTCGTGGCTGCAGCCTCAAAAATTCTGTTTCCGCTGGATACCCTGGATAAACAGTCCAATGCAGTGCAATCAGAAGCATTGGTTTGACCTGTCTGATTCAGAGTCAATGAAATGCACGAAAACTTACTTGTGTATTTTGCGCTTTTCTTCGGACTCAGGATCCAATGACTCGGGCTGCAGTGATTTCATTGTTGCCATTGTCATTATTTTGTCGTCGTTCGGGGACACAAAAAGTTTTATTGCGCACGATTCACGCCGGAAGTTCCAGCACACACAATGTTGCACTATTAATTTGTGTTGAGACAAAGCAATCGACCTCTCAATGTTTCACAAAAAAAAAAAACCCGCACGTCCAGAGGTTCCACGTTGGTTGTTACCCATTCTGATGACAGCGGCGTTTGTTATTCTGCGGGGCTGAGGTGGCGGTTCCCGAGCAGCCCCGGCCCCGACGTGCACCAAGGTTTATAGGTTTGGGACCGAGAAGAGCTGGGGAGGTGTTGGGGGGCGGCATCAGGTGACCGGATGAAGTTGTGCAGCCTTCTGCCACGTCCAACACCAATGGTCTGGGGCCAGTCTGGGTATCTGGTATTTTTTGCCTTTACGAGAACATCTGGTGATGTTGATACGCGCGAGCCCTGGTGTGTGGCACTCTGATCCAAGATAGCACGCGCGGAACCGCCCATGTACGTGTGGTCCCTCCTCATCCGAGCCCCAGTTGCAACAGGCAATTTACAAATACAGTCGACTCTCTTTACCGTGGACACCCATGTGTACACGCACGGTTGACAGAGTGTCCACCTCAAGCAGAGTCATAAATATTTGTGAGCTTGGCTTCTACCTTTCTGAAGGCATTTTTTTGAGAATTAACAAAAACCAACAATACCAAAAACAAAGCTCAATCACTGGCTTTTTCAAGAAGTTGTTGGTCTCACCAAAATAACCTCCACTGTTTTGTGGAAACAAATGGAAAATAAAGTTGAAAAAGGAAACATTTTTGTGGACTGTCCATGGTAAGGAGAGAAAGTTGTCCTTGACGCCAAAAAATGGTGTCCATGGTACAAAGGAGGCCCAGTTGTCCTCTGTAAGCAGAGTTTTTGGCTGAAAATATGCGGTGCATTGTCAACTGTCCATGGTTGACAGTTCTCCACAGTAAACATTGTCCACCGTAAGCAGAGTTGACTGTACACACTTGTGTGTGAGGTACGTTCCATTCAGACCTCCAGCACCAAAATGCATATACACTTGTTTGCACAACCTTGACCAGGTCCTTCTCTTCAGAGGCTCAGCAACAAAAGGCGTGCGCACACAGGGTTTTCGGTTTCTCCAACTCCCCCCAGGGGGACAGAGCTCCAGACTTTGAACATGGAACAAGATTTGGAAAAAGAATTTGCTAGTGTCTGAGTCTATTTTGCATTTGTGGGTAGAGGCTCCAAACTTGTAACCTGAGATTTTGTGCGTGTGTGTGTGTGTGTGTGTGTGTGTGTGTATGTTTGGTCAGTTTTGTGTTTTTATATTTTTGCAGGGGGTGCATCTTACCATGGACATGTCAAAGTTCTGAAATTTCATTTTCCAGGGAGATGCTACCGTCTTTTGATCTGAGATGCAAAGATGACCAGATTTTGCTGAGCTTCAACTTGTGGGAGGACTGACAAACCTGAAACGTATTTGAGCACGCTGCCTGCGTGGAGTCACATTCCACAGAAGTGCAGAGGCAAAAGATGTTTCAAAATCAACCCTTTTTAAACGTAATTTTGTCAATTTTCCCCTGATCATATTTTGAGAAAACACGTACACACGTCAATGGACCCTGTGCAGTTTTCTGCGTGGTGCGGAAAAAACACACCACAAGGGCAATGTGGGACACGTAGCAACAGTTGATGTCGAAATGGCTATGCAATCAGCATCTTCGGGCTATTTTTAGAGCGTGTCGAAGGCCTTATCTCAACCGGGAAGCTTCTGAAACGGAACGAAAACCACAGAACTTGTTTGGCGGTCCGCTGTTTTCCTGCGTCTCGATCCAACTCAAGGTGAGAAAACTTGCAACTACACACCAAAGTTTTCAACAAGTGGTCTGGGTGTTTTCACGTCGGGTCAAGAAAATACAAAAAGGGAGTTTTCGCAAATTGGAAACATAGACGTAGAATCCAACCCTGTGTGATCTTTCACACCACAAAATTTTCAGCTCAAAGCAAGAAATGTGTTACAAGTGTTCTTTGTTTGTGATGTTTGCTTTCTTTTTTGCCTTCACCTTTTTCGAAAATATATATTGAAATACACGGGCAGAATTTTGTCCAGAACAAGAGAAAAGAATTTTTTCGACTCACGCGGAGTACTGTATCCCACGCCAACGTCTATACGTTTCCAATTTGCGAAACCTCCTCAGATCCATTCTTGTGTTGTTGTGCATGCGTGATCAAAATGAAGCTGGTATCGAATTCAAGGTCACGCAACTTTCCAGCGTCTGGATCCACGTGTCCTAAATCATGTTGAAAAACCCATTGGTGGGTGTTATGTCAAGTGTGAAATTTTAGAGTTATGAAAGCAAAAGGTTCAAACTTTTGGGGTTGCAAAATTTTGGATTTCACTGCACAAAGTGGGCAAAATCTCAGAAAGTACAAATATCTTATGAGGAATGTATAAGGAAACGTATGCATTCTGGCTCCTCAAATCACCATAGAGCTATTTTACTGCACGGCGTCGGTACTCGAGACCCACGAAGTTGAGGACCGGCGGTTCTGAAGTGGAGGTGTCAAAAATTGCAGATTCAGACAATTTTGCACAATGTGGACCAACGCCGACTGATTGGCCGTGCTTACACTGTGATTTCTATTGAGGCACTTGAAATTATCCGATGAGGCGCCGCACCTTCTTTCTTTGCTGTTGCTCAAAGGAATTCAAGATAACACACACGGTTTGCTCAGGAGAGCTTGCAATGGTGGACGTCAAATTGAACCCAAGCAATATATGGCTGAACAGTTCGCACTGAAGCCAGGGTGACCTCCACCCACTCCATTTTTGCTGTAATTTGCGGTTTGCATGCCAGAATCTTGTAAGTGAGAGGGCCAGGTGCCGCGGCTCAGCGCGTGTCAACACTGCCAAGTGTTCTGGTTTATCGAAGCATCAGGTCTTCTTTTCAACAGTGCAGCGCCTGGTAGAACTTCAAAATGTCGTCTGCAACGGAAAAACTGGAGGCGTTCAAGGAGGAGAAGAGGGAGGGAGTGATCACCTTGTTGGAGAAAACTCTCCCGGAGAAGGTCCTGGAGCTCAACGAGCTGCTGGCGTCCGATAAACTCAGCATTCAGCGCGTCGACAGCATCCACGTGAGCACATTGAACTCGCGTGTCCTGAATCCGAGAAACGTTGAGCAGCACTCACTGCTTTTCGTTGGAGGGGCAGCACATGAGTACTCGAAGGCTATACAAATCAAAGCGTCAAGTGTCATGCAGGCGGGATATTCAAACTGCTGTTTCCTGCACTTCACAAGTGTGTGCCGAGTGTTGACAGTCATTCCGGTCGATTGCTCGCTTTGCAGACCCCGCTGGAAGTGGAACCGCTTGTCCTGGCGCCGGGAGGAGCGGGCGACAGTTCGGGTGGGACCGCGAGCAGTTCAGCAGTGAGCAGTGTGGCCGACGTCACCAACAGGTGAGTGCATATGTCTGAACGATGAGCTCACAGACATCACCACACCCTGCATGGCCTCCGCGCACCGAGTTCCAAAACACAGGCTGTCCTTCGGAGCGCACTTGTGGTATGCAAATGACAGCAAAAACGGGAGACCAAGCCTCCTCAATTGGTGGGGGGGGGGGTGCAGGCAGAACCTCACTGACTCCTCACCTCCTGAACCATGGCCAAAGTAGATATCATTACCCTCAAGTATGTTGGTCGAACCCCCGCCTTGGACCTGCGGTGGTCCAAGGTAGGTCTCAGGGTGCAAGGACCTGCCTAAAAAATCTGGACAAGTCCAACCCCCCAAGAAATCTTACCTGCCTCCCTGGGAGGCCATGAGGTCTGCTTTCTTGTTGGTGCACGAAGTGTACACTCCAGACTGAATCTGTCTGGTTGCAGGTTCATTCAGTGGAACGCGTTGCATATGGTGGTTCCTCCCGGAGGGCGGGTCCCCTGCAACCCGGATCTCACCGAGCTCTTCCAGCGGGTCAGTCGCCTTCAGTTCGAACTTCTGCAACAGACGGCTGCCGTGAAAACCGCCATCATCTACCTCATGCCCAAGGTGAGTCAGGTGTCTGCTGCATGCACCGCTTCAGCCGACTTGGCCTCAAACCAAATGAGACCAAAACTTGGTTTGATAATTGCACGCCGAGTTCTTGTTCGCGATTCCACAGGAAGGGAGAGAAGCGGGGAAGGAGACAACTCCAGACTAACTCGCTCACAGAAGAACGTTTGATTGTCTTCAGGTGGAGGATGGCAACAATTTTGGTGTGGAGATCCAGGAAGAGACGGTGAAAATGATCAAGGAGATTGAATCCGACTTGGGTTCGCTGTGGAGAGACACGTTCTACAGCGATTATTGCAAGGACAGAGCCAGGTACAACGCTTATTTGTGCCTTCATTCTCTTTTCTGCCAGGTGGAAGATGGAAATAACTTTGGCGTGGGCGTCCAAAAGGACATTTTGGATCAAGTGAATAAACTTGAATCGAAAGCGCGTTCCTTGTGGAAGGACCCAGGGTTTGGAACTTCCACCAGGTTCCTCACAAGCGGGTTCGCGAAACGTAGAGCTGGGTAAGACAGATACCACAAATCAACCAACAAGGAATCAGTGGATAAGTCCGGAAAACTCGAATGAGTGAATTGAAAATGACGATCTGACAGGTATTTTGACAACTGGTCTTCGGACACAAAAGCTGGTTCTCTTTGAGTTTGCGTTGCAATTGTTTTTGTTTGGAGTTTTGTTGCTGTGAAGTACAATTTGAGTGACCGCGTTGTTCGTACAGAGATTTGTCACACTTATAATTTTTCTTTGAAACCTGTGTGGGAAGGAAGTTCACTCAGCTCGACTCACTCCCTCTGTCACGTTTCAGCTTCGCGAGCGCCATCTGCAAAGACCCGCACCTGGACGACAATCGACTGGGACTCCGCCAGTTGGACGAGTCGGCCTTCCTCACGCTGGTTCACGTCGTCACGTTCATTCGAGACGCGTACGCGAAAATGCACGACGTCATCAGCAAGAACATCGATAAGATCCGCAAGCCGCGCACGTCGAACGCCGCCAGTCTCTTCTGAGCTGATCAAAACGAATTTTGAATAACGATTCTACATCAGGTATTGTAAATTTCAAGTCCGTATCAAGGTATATTCGGAGCATTACAATTTGCGACATGTTTGCCCAGCAAGTCGCTTTCCGTGTCTTTAGCCACACAACGCGTGCACTTGTGTTGAGTTCAAGATTGCTGTCTTTTGTCGGAAGTTCGTCCTGTCATCAATGTGTCATTTTACATTCGAGAGCCGTCAGTCGTGCAGTCAAATAAACTCACTGCAATCAAACATGCCGGTCTCGGTGTCATGATGTCAGAACTTTGCGAGTTTATCAGACGCGTCACTACCTGTACCACTTCATACTGCCGAACCAAACATGGTTTCAGATGTCGCCCAGCTTTGAGCCACTGTCCTGCTCATGACCTGACTCAATTGAATTAATGCGGCGCCTCAAGTGCATGGGTTGGTGAACAACCGTATACGAAATCAAACCGATCGAGGCAGCGAGGTCACCTTCCTTCGCCCCTGCATGTGCACCACTTTACCTCAAGGGGAATTCTGCGAGTCCCCTGCAAAAACACGTGTACGTTTGCTGCATGAAACACAAGAAAGGCGAACAGCAAGGAGGTACATCAGAACCCAAACATTTGAGTGCTTTGAGAGAACTGTCTCCCTTCAGATTTGTGTTGAAGCTTGATTGAACCTGTGTCATCAAAGGTTGGTCACACCAATTGATCCCAAGGAAAGACATGTCTTTATTGCGCTTGTGCAGCTTTGTGTCCTTGGGAAGGAACTTCCAGTTGAAAGAGAAAAATTACGTGGTCAGTATGAGTGAGCTGTGCATTCCACAACAGCAAACTGTGAAGATATTTGTGGGGATGGATTTGTGGCAAGTTGTGGTTTCACACGTGAGATGGATTGCTTACAAGACAAAACCCTGTCTTCAAAAGCACCCACCTTTTGGACAGGAGAGAAACCAAGGGAATGTACAGCAAGACACTCAAAATCCATGTTGTCTCCCTTCAAGGCCAGACTCTGTGGACAGAACCATTCGCGCACCAACTTGGTCTCTGCGATCATTTGCACAGGAAAATTGGAAAACAACTTCCCTTGCTTTGAAACAATTTACACAAGAAATTGTAAAGAGAGTAACTTCCCTTGCTTTGAAGTCCAACAAACTCGTCACCGATGCCTTGGTGAGTTCTTTCAAAAACGACGTCATTTTCTTGGGGAAGCAGCACAAAAACGTGTTTGAAGCACTGCAGGCATGGATCAACAGAGTCTGAAACACACTCACCTGATTTGGCCGAAAATGTAATTTGTTCCGATGCTCCATGGATTGTTTTTTGTTTGATTGAGTTTGCCAGTGCTTGTTTGTAAAATATGGAAGCAGATTTGTCGCCTTCTGAAGCCAAACCGAAAGCTCGCTTGTTCATTCACACAATGAGCAAATTTGCACAACAAAGCAACATTCGCTGCACGTAAGAGCTTTTCCAACCTCTATATTTGCGAAACAAACACACATACACACACGTGAACTTATTGAAGCCACACACTGACTTCATGCAAGCATAACTTTTGTGCAATGCTGGAGTTGCAATGCTTCTTTCGATATTCCAACAGAGAGGAAATCCGAAATTGTGTCGGCCTGTCCAAAACTCAAATTTCAGTGGGAACAACCTGGGGACAACAAAAAAGTGGAAACAGTCTGATATTTTTGAATCAGAAGCAGACGTCTGAGCTCTCACTCCCAACAAACAAGAAAGAAAATGACATTCATACTTTTCTCAAGTTGTGGCTGCACTGTCCGCAGAGCACGCCAAACAAGAACCGTCGGAAGATTTTGGGAAGTGCGTGAAGCAGTTTTCCCATTCGTTGCAACTCTTCTTGGAAAGGACTTTTCACTCAGCCAGACGATGTCAGGCAGAACATGTAACTGATAGCATGAAGAAAGCGACGACAAAATTCGTGTTTGTGATTTTAAATTTCTATTGTTGTTTCGGTGAGCTCAAGAGATTTATTTCTTTTTCTCAAACGAAAAAACAAGCAATGTTGGAAGATTTTCAATGTTCTGACAAGAAAGAGTTCTTTATGTTTCAGGGCACCAAGAGGAGAATTCGACAATGAACCCAACGATAACACCTTCGTACAATATCACTTATCCTCCAGCACATTACGAGCTGCTGGAGGAGTTGGAGAATCCCATCATTCAAAAGTTTATTCCCATTCCAGAGACACATGAAAAACAACTCGCTTTGGCCAGAGCCTTTCGCTTTTCAACCTGGCTCAACAAAACCGGAGGAACGGGCAATTGGTTGGCAAGCAATGAATTTGATCTGGAGGATATTGAAAGATACTACTACGACAACTACACTAAAAATTTTGAAGAAAGAGATATGTATGTCTGCTTTCCAATTGTCATGAAAGATGCTCCTTCGCTGATAATTTGCCGAACTTATAATCCAGAGGAATTTGAAGAGACAAAGAATATGAATGTTGGTTCCTGGTCGTCCGTCTACGAGAGAAACAAAGGCCATTTGGAGGGAGATTTGGTTGTGTTTGCTTTTATAATTCTGTTTGGTACAGCAGGTGAGTGTGTGGTCACTCTCGTACGAGTATCTTTCTGAGGTGGAGATTGGTGGTTTGTTTTAGTTTCTTGTCCTTTTCCACGGACATGTTGAGTTTGTCCTCCCGTCACTGCTGATCTTAATTCTTGATCTTCTGAAGAACTTAGCCCCATTGAAACATTCGCAGAAAGAAATTCCGTGATCGTCCACCCCTCATAATTACACATAGTCTGGTTCAACCGTTAAAGCACCTTGTCCACTTTGCGCTTTGCAATATCTTTTCAGGTAATATTCTCATAATACGAGCCGTTCTCGGATCCAAGCAGTTGCAAAATCCAACCACATTTTTCCTGACTAGCTTGGCAGTTGCAGACTTGGGAATAGTGCTGGTGTGTCCCTTGATCAGAGTGAGTCTCTTGAAGCTCAAATGTCGATTTTTCCTCACGTAAAATTCTTGTCACCCACGTCTTCTTGCGGCTAAGACAATATCTTTGAAAAAGTCGGTGATTTGCTCGTTTTGCATTGCCGAGAACCGTCATGTCCGGACCTTGTCTGGATCAACGCTCTGCCCATCCTTTGTCCCTTCGAGGGTATTTCGAACAGAAAAATTTTGACACTGCAGTTGAACAATTTTCCAACTGTTTTGTCTGCATGGGCTTGAAAATCTTCGTTCCTGTTGTGTCATTTGCTGGCCAGATGATGACACTTTGGGAGCAACATGTTCAGAAAGTTTCTGGAATATTTACTACTGGTGATAATTATGCTTGTCGCTTGCTTGGATCACCTTTCCGATCATTTTCGACGAACATTTGTTTTTGACCTTCAGAAAGCATGTTGTTCACTTTTTTGCTTCTGGCGAAATTTTGTTGCTGTTGATTGACCTTTTTGATCATTCGCACGGTCTTTTTTTCAAAGAAAACAATCTTTGCGTCTGCATGGGAAGGACCCGTCTTGTTGGGGGCATGCACAAGATCCAAAACTTTCTGACTCGGTCTGCAAGAGGACCTCCTGTGTAAACACGTTGCAATCTCTTTGATGGTCGCGTAGCTTAAATTGTCCACACTTTGGAATGTGTGGAATGTAACCTCTATCTCACCCCCAGCCCTACCCCCTTACACCCTCACCCCAAATATGATATTTCAGATTTAGACTCCACCTTTTCTTTACTTTGTCCTTGCTAGCAACTTTGGAAAACACTTGTAAATTGATGACTAAACTTTCAGAATATCTCCTGTAAATTTCCAGCAATGGTGGCTCGACCGACACGCAACCATCACAGGTCCGATTACTGGACTTCCTTGTTTCCTTTTTTCAGATCTACAAGAACTATTTTATATACTCAATTAGAATGTACCATGTTGGGTGTAAAATGGTAAATTATTTTGAAAACGGAATATTTATCACGTCAGTTCTTCACCTCATCACAATCAGTTTCGAAAGGTATTTCAAACCAGTGTTGGGTCATGCAGACCTGCGAACAGTGGGTGAACACTGGATGTTAAGAACCAAAACAAAAGGATTGTTCCTGCTTACTGTGATGTTTCAAGCTGAACTGGGGTGGGGTGGAGAGATGGATACAACTGGAAAAAATACCTACCTCGCTGGCAGATCAACCAAAATTCACTGAAAGCAAATTATTTCAGGTATTTTGCAATTTGTCGACCGATGTCAGTCAAAGCTCTTTGCACGAAAAAGAGAGCCCTGCGAATTATTGCTGCTTTGTGGGTAATTTCGGCAATTTTAGCCTCACCGCAACTGTACATTTGGGTAAGGTTTCAATTCAGTTTGTTTTGTCCCACACTGGTTCAAAATGGATTTGCACCTTCGGGTTTGCAGTAATTACCAGCAGAAAATGCAAAAAGTTCATTCTGAAAACAAAATGAAGAAGCGATGCTGAGGTAAATGATCAAATAGAACCCAAATATTGCTTTCAACTTTTTCAGGAAGACTCATACAATGATTTTGCCGCGGGCTACCACCATTGCGTGAAAAAATTTGTGTTTATTTTCTCACACTACTATTTCGTAATGACAGTTTATTCAGTTGGAATTCTCTACATCATTCCCTTCAGTATTATGATGATAAACTACGGGATCATGACTTACACTTTGATGAAAAGTTTGAAGATGTCAGCGCAGTTGGACGAAAGCAAGACCAGGTGGATTTTCTCCGAAAGGTCAAACAATTTGTCCTTTATTGCTACCTTACCTTTATGTCTTTCTTGCTTCACATCTTTTCTTTGCAGCAGCGATGAAAAGCAAGAAAAGAGTAATCAAGCAAATTCAAGAATAAAGGTGAATGTCTCCACCCTGACCATTTCAACATATCATAGTTGATTTCTTTTCTTCAACTTTACAGATAACATTCCACTTGAATCAATGCGGGTATTATTTCTTTGATCATTTCAATCCTGACATTTAACTAAGCTCCCTTGATTGTCATGTGTGAAATGTCACTTTTGAGCAGGTTGTAAAGATGCTCATGGCTGTGGTGGTAATTTTCTTCGTATGTTGGACCCCTCGCATACTATACACTATGCTGGACGGCTACCATCAGTGGAAAATGATCAGCCTGGTCCCAACTGTCAGGGTCCACACCAGGATTGACAGCTGGCTCTACGTCGCGTCCTATTTGAACAGCTGTGCGAATGTCATAATCTATGCAACCACGTCTGAGTAAGTCTTACAAGTCGTCTTGAAGCTCCAGCTTAAACATTGCCTCAAAATTCTCAAGACTGCTTCTCAAGACACCCGACCAGTGTGAACGGAACAACATGCAGTTAATTCAGCCACGATCAGCCTGCGCATTGTTCATGTGAATTTCACAGGCAGTTTTGGGGCGAATTCCTGAGGATCTTCACATGCAGAAGACGAGACAGTGGTCTCCTTGGCGCAACGACCGTTTCTCAAATATCCAAGAGCACCGATGTTAGCATGGAAAAATAGAAGGAGTTAATTTTGGCTTTCAAAAATAAAAAATAAGAGGGAATACACCGCAAATAACAACAACAAATACCATTCTTTCTTCATTTTCTGTTGTCATTTCAATGCACGCAATGGTTTACTGAAAGTGGTCCTCGCTCTTGAGTGCTGTCGGAATCCCTGGAACAGAAGCATGAAACTTTCGCACATGAAACTCAAAAAAACTTTGTCCTCCAAAAGAAACATCTCTACATGTACCAACACTACCAAGGACCTCGCCTCACCACGACCACAGCCATGCATTGCACCGCGTGACCCTTGTGTCATTTAATGCCAATATACAACCTTTGGGCCTTTACGCAATGAGCCATCATCCATGCAACAAAATGTCAATGTGTGGTGTCGACTTGACACCGACTCTTCGACACATGTCAACCTCACATTACCCCGCTTCACTCTACCACACCATGGGTCGAATTGGCAGCGATCACAGGTAATTCATGCTCCCACCGAGTCTCTTGTTCCCATGTCTCCAGTGCCCCCTTCCGTGATTTCTGAGGACTTGGCAGGTCTCTCCTTGATTTCAGAGATTTCTAACATTCAGAACATTCAGCCTGTACAGGTTCCCCTGCCCAGCTGCACATTGCCCCTGTGAGCCAGCTGCCCATCATCACACCGTGGTGCAATCTGCACGCCACTGCCCCATCAGAAGCACCATCGCATTGACATGCCTCTGGCCTCCTTTCAGCCACACCCCAATGATCATTGCCTCAGAAACCTGACCATCGCGGACCTCCCTAGGAAGTTCCCCCATGCCAGCACCCCCTCCTGGATCCATCATTTGGCCAACTTTCAACCCCACATGGTGCTCGATATCAGTGGTTCCCCTTTGCATGTTTGTTGTTTGACTCACACCTGTCGGCACAATGTGGTTCACATCATCCACTCAGCTTCTGCTCAGGCCCTGGCATGTGAGACATTCAAAGGAATCGTCATATCAAGCTGTCACTAGAGATGCCACACTGCTGCTACACTCACCGAGTCAAGAGGCAATATTTGGGCGGAGCCCTGAGATGAGAGATGATGGTGAGGGTCAGCATGTGCCATCTGGTGGGCACCAGCCATGTCAGAATCCCTCCAGCTCCCCTGGACACCACCAGGGATGCTTGGGTGCTCCTACATTCCAGCACATCACATGTCCCCGCACCAGATCAACCAACAGTGTCACACTTTGCTCTTGTTCTGCTCCCAGATCTTTTCAGTGTCATGTCCTCACTGGTGCCAGTTGACTGCATGAGGAAACTCCAGGCTGCGCTGCTAATCATCGTGACATTGCTGGCACCAGATGGCGCGACATGCTGACCGTCACCATCGTCTCTCGTCTCAGGGCTACGCCCATTGCCTCAGCAATGTGTCAGTTTTTGTGATCCGCTGGTCGCCTCCTCATTGTGCGCAGTTGAGTTCGGTGTCCGCAGTTTCAGAAAGAGTCATGTGACCAGTAAACATGGCGGCGCCCATGATGTTTGATCGTCTGTTGAATTTTGCGGTGATTTGGCGCCAAGACGTGGAAAGACCAAGAGATTTTGTTTCACATTAGGTGCGAACTACAGTGTACCTTGTTCAGGTTTGTAGATCTTTTCCACAACATTTTGTCAGCGCGACCCAAAAGTCATTCAAACCTGAGTTGGTCTTTTCTGGAAAATTTTGGCACCAAGTTGGATCAATTAGATCAAGACTATCAAGCCTTCGATACCTTGGAGGCAATTTCTTGTTACGCTTTGCGATCTTGTTTGGAGATTTGCAAAAGTCGGTTTGAGAAAAGTGCAAAAATCTTATGAGCGAACAGCCTGCTCTTATGAAGACAACTGCATTGTGTACCCACTCTGGCGATACCAGTTGAGAGCGGTCCGGGGTTTCTCCATCATTGTCGGACTTCGTGACTGGCGTGTCCCCCTGACACCTAACAGAAAACCCAGGGACAGACATTGCCGTTGTGTCGTATGTATGAGGGGCACAAAAAATGTTTTCGCTCGTGTCTTTTTGTGCGGAGTGCACCTGCCAACAATTACCACAACGAGCTCTTCCGAATTAGACAAGCTGTGGCCAACAAAAATGTTCGTCCAGTGGAAAGGCACGGAAGACAGGGTCAAAAATTCAAATCATGCTTGGTCAGAACAACACATCATTCAGACAAATGGTGAATATTTTTCCAACGATTTTCAAAAGGTCCCAACACTGCATGAATGGACAACTTTGAGCAAAGAAACAGACACATAGAAGGAAAGTGGACGAAATGGAGGCAGCCTGTTGTCTCAAAATGGTCTTTTACAAAATGGACTTGAGTAAAGTGTCATTCAGACCTTGTTGATTTGAACTTTTGACCCTGGTCTTTGGTCTTTGGTACCTTTCCACACGGACGATCGCAGAGTGAAAAACACCCCGTACGTATCATTTTCGCACGGGACCATTCTGACCCGCTAACAACGCCCATGAAGAAGTACGAGAGCAAATTCGAAATCGCCACAATTCAAACTTCAAGCCTGTGGGCAAGAGACATTTAATCATTTGAATCCAAGTGCAAGCCCCATGTATTTTAATTTCTGCATAGGCGCGTCCGTAGGAGCGAGCCTGTGTTGTGCTCTGGCATAAGAATGGAATATTACTGGTACGTGATGGTTTGGACCAACTGCTGCCTCACTGGGAGCTGGGACAGAAGTAAATTTTACTCAATCTTGCACCAGCCAGAAGCCCACCACCCGGGCAGCAGTGAAAAAGAGGTTGCGCGACGCAACGCGCCTGTGTTTACTTTCTTGTTTTGCTAGATCTGCGAACGGTGGTCAACGACTGGACTTCCATGGATTCAGCGCTATGACGAAGACAAACCTGACTCCAAGTCTTTCCGTTGTCCTCCGGGACATGAAGCTCGATGGAGTGGTCATTTTTACAACAAGCTCCAGTTCTGACTTGGTTGCTCCGCACAGAAGTGGATTCTGCTTGACCTGCCAGAAAACGATGGGCTCTTCTGCGGAAATTTTCGCTCATCAAATGCAGTTTCCCGATCACTTCAAAAACTTCTTCAGCTGCGCCTCTTGTAAACGAAAGATGATCGGCAGACAAGAGTATGAATCCCACATGAAGTTGCACCGATCGAGTCAACACTTTTGCAAAATTTGTAGCAAAGTGTTCGCTGGCGCGACGGCGCTGCAGTTACACGAAGAGATGCACGACAGGGACAAACACCGCTGTTCGAAATGCACAATGACGTTTCAGTCTGAAGAGTGCCTGCAGAAGCACTTGGTGGAACACAACAGAGAGGAGGAGCAGCAGCACCCCGTCCAAAATCTGCTCGGCATCAGGGCTGAAAATTTCCTTCAACAGCAGAAAACTGGCAACACGCGTGGAAAATCTTTTCGCGTCAGTGGCTCAACCTTCAAAGTTCGCAAGGCCTTGAAACAGCACAGAATGATGCGTCAAGATGTGAAAAAACGACATTGTCACAGATGTGGTGTCACCTTCCACAGAGTGTCCGATTTGCGGAGTCATCAACAGAAGAAGCATCGCTCCAACAGTGGCTTCAGATGCCGATACTGTTCTGCGCTGTTCCGATCGGAAAGCGGCTTGAAAAGTCACGTCCGGGTGAAGCATGCTGTCAACCTGACGTGTGAATTGTGTGGGACTCACTTCGACACGGAAGCGAGTTTGGAGCAGCATTTGCAGAAGGATCGATGCGGTGTGGTGAAAGTCGTGAAGTGCGACCTGTGCAACGAAGACGTCCCAGACTTGGAATTCACGAAAAGGCAGCATTTGGTGAAAGTGCACGGCGCTATTCTGAAGTGCCGAGTGTGTTCAGGTGTGTTTGAGAGTGCCCATTCTATCAGTCGTCATTTCAAGCTCAAGCATCAAAACAGGACGACGTTTACCTGCAAGCGGTGCGGAGACGTCTTCTTGAATGGAACTGACAGAGAAAACCACAGCAAGTGGTGTTTCCTTTCGAATTTGACAGCACCAGTCCCAAGATCGTCAGATCACACATCACAGGGTACGACCGATCCTTCGGTATCAGCTTTAACAGGACTGGATGTCGTGACGTCAAACTCAGCAACAGTAGAGCCGACAACACGCGATCTGACTGAATCAGACGTGGCAGGATCAGCTCCGTCGGGTTTGACAGCAGCAAATGCGACAACTGCGCATCCGGGTCCAACTCCAGACACCAAGAGGCAACCTCAGGAATGCCGGGTTTGCCACAAGAAGTTTGCCAATTTGAAACTGCTCCAGTCTCATTTGTTCTCAATGGAGTGTGCGGATCTTTCTTTCAAAGCTTCGGTCAATGGTGAAGTTGCACCCAACACCCAAAAAGACAACACCCAAAAAGACAAATCAGACAAGAAGGAGAAGACTGTTTCAAGGCAACAGAAGAAATTACTTCAAATTGTCAAGTGTTGCTATTGCAGAATGTCATTTTGCAACAAGCTGAAACTAGCAAAGCATATTTGGAGGGCTCACTCACACAGACAGGGTCAACAGGAACAGAGACCTGCAGTGCGAAGAAAGTCAGAAGGTCCAGGTGGCATGGAAACAAGACCAACCGTGCCCAGAAATGGGAAAGACTCCTGTGATGCATCTTCGGTGAGCCATCCTGTGGAACCAAACGACGGGGACTCATCGGTGACATCGAAAGTCTCGGACAAGAGAGATAAGACCTATTCCTGTCTTCAGTGTGGCAAAAAGTACTGGAAAAGCCGAGCGTTGGAAGCTCACATTCAGCGCAGACACTCAACCTCGTCAAACGCAGCGCAGGAGCCAAAAGGAGCAAACAGACAAACAGGCGAAAACAAACAGGAGCGCAGGCCAATTGTTTTGCGCTTGAACATCCAAGCCGCACAAAACAGACAGCAGAACGTTCTGCGAGACACAGAACGTGTGCAACAGTGGGAGCCAAACTCCAGCAGTTCCCAACTACCAGGCGGGTCCCTTCTGTCGGAATCTTCCCCTTCGGTTGCCGTTCCCAATCAGAAACCAGATGTTGCGTCCAACGCGCAAAGGACAACAAATGTCAGAGTTTCGCCGAATGTGTCACTTCAAGGCTCTCCGGTTGTCTACACTTTCCCAGCCGGCCCGTTCAGCGAACGAAGTGCAAGTGGTCCGAAAACTCCAGACACTTTCAGGCGTCTGCTGCCAAAACCGACAAACAGTGTTCCACGTGAATCCACTCACGCAGAGAACACTGTGAGTCTTCAAGGAACAAGCATCAGAGCGGGACCAGCACCCAGGTTTGTCCTGGTGCCTGTCGATTCCGTTGGAAGACAAGGAGCTTCCCAGGTGTTCGGGACACCAACCAACTGGACTGCACCTCGCATCAATTTGACCAACGCCAACTTTACCACAACTTCCAGTTCCCGTGTGTGCAGCTCTGGACCCGGTGACCTGACCAGCTCAACGGCGCGGAGTTTTGAACGTCTGTCAGCTTCCAACGCAACAGCTTTTGCAGGTGTAGTTCACAATGGCCCTGTTGGCACATTGGTTGCACCTGCTGCGAATGCGATCGGTCCTTTGTCTCTCAGCTGTTTGGCCTCAGAAACAAGGCGACCAAACAGCTCAGGACAACTCGCGCGCACGATGTACACCGACGTCATGCCCAGTCCAGAGCCAAACCGGCAGTCAGCGACAGAAAACCAGACTTGGACAGACTTGGATTCAATTCTTGAATTCAGTGAGCTCTCCAACCACGATTTCTCGATGGCTGAGAGTTGCAAAGGCTCTTGCCCTGTTCCCGAATCACAGCTGCAGAACGCGCCTGTTGGACCGGAAAGCTTGGCGTCCAATGAAGGGAAAAGTGCTCAAATGTGTTTGAACGCAATGACGTCACAACCAGCGAAGGAAGACCACCGGACCGTTTCGTGCTTCATCTGTGACCGTGAGTTCAACTGCGTAGACAAACTGCTCCACCACCTTCGAAACAACCATAATTGACGACATCCCGCCTGAAAGGCTGTTGCTCTGCTCCAAGCTTCGTGTTGTTCCTGGTTGCCAAGGGATGTTTTGTGAATTTCTCAGCCATAAGTGATCGGACAACAGAACGTTGGTGCAAAATGACAAGCACATGTTTGCACCCAATGAATCTCAAAACATTAAAACAGGAACTTACAACGGTTGCCTGTGTGAGTGCATCTTTGTTGAAAAAGGAAAAACAGGTGGAATAACACCACACTTGTCCGCCAGTAGATAGAATCTTGTATTGTCGCACATCCAGACATCCCTCGTGCTATTGACAACAATTTGACCAGTACCCAGTGTGCCTTTTGTGACATACCGGTAATTGTCGCGCTCAGTGCCTTCTTCCACGTTGTACTGCCGTGTGTACCGGTATCATGGCAAACGATGATACCGGCAAACGAGGTTCCTTTTTTTTGTGTGCGTGTTTTGTTTGTGCTGGAAATCCAAGGCATTTTGGGTGCAACAACACTTGGAAGAACCCATGATAAATAGGCTCTATTTCCTTGTTGCACGCTCACCATTTTTCGCAAGGTGGCTGTTCTGCAGAAATCATTAACACTGTTCTTCCAGAAATAGTTTCCTCCCAGTGATCACAGGTGTTTTCTCAGAAATTTTTGCTGAGAACTTGCACGTATCCCTGCAGAATTGTCAGCGTCCCTGTAGAATTGTAAGTGTCTTCCCTGGAATTGTAGGTGTCCCCAAAGAGTGTCATCCCAGAATCACGTGTCCCTCCAGTGTCTTTAAGTCAGAAATAAAAGGTGTCTTTTAGTAATCTCCCCGCGCGCGCACACACACACACACACACACACACACAAAGACTGAGAGAAAACATGGTGTTCTACGAGGTGGTATCAGGAAATTCGTACCGTCGTCATGTCGATGGCTTCAGTGTACAACACCAGGCATCGACATGACGACGATACGAATTTCCTGATACCACCTCATATGAACGCCCTCTCACTCTATACAAGGAGAGAACACCTTGGTGGGACCATTTCCGAGAGCGGCTCTTCAACGCCATGCGTTCTCGTAGCATCAATTTGAACACGAGTTGTTGTCAAAGTTGTTCGCGTCATTTCAACATGCGGGTGGATTTGTGTTGAGTTTTGATGCCTGTACAGTCATAGCGAGATGCAGACGATGTGATATGTTGTGAAGAGCTACACCATTGTGAACTCATCTTGTTGCTGACCTTGAAGAAACGATGCCCGTGTTGTCTGTTTGAATTGCCACGCTGTTACACTGCGATGTCTGGCTTGTCGTTTATGCAGACATGGTTTTGGTTCGCGGTCCGACTGTGTTAGCGTTTTTGAACACTCAACGTCCTCACAAAGACCAAAGAATCTCAACTCCTGACAGAGCGAGACGTGCAGATCACGCGTGTGAACATTTTTCCTGGGAATCGTGCTTCGCAACGAAGCTTTCATAAACTGTGTTTTCTGTTTTCTCAAAAATGTTTGACGCAGAACGTATTTGGGTAAGATTACCAAAATGCAAATCAAACGGAATTGCTGTGGGACTTTTTTGCTTGTCCAGTCCGAGTCATTTCAAGATAATGTGATCTGCAGAACCTGATCTGCTGAACCTGATCTGCTGAAAGAAGTCAAAAGCGATCACCAAACGGCCGAGTGAAATGCAACTTTGTGTCGATTTAAATGTATATCGAGCGCTGTTATGACCAGAAATACACTTGATCGGACACCAAGCTGGTTTTGTGCAGTCGTAGTTGTCGAACGATTTGTTGGCGATACGCATTTTGCAGACCTGCTCAGTCTACTTTTCACACAGCTGATGTGAAAACTTTGATGCACTATTTTCTGACAGTTTATGGTCTTTCTTCGAGAATAAAGTGTTCGTAGAAAGCTCTGTTTTGGTTGTGTAAAAAGCTGCATTGAATTGGAGCACAGACAAAACTGCAAGTCGGCTCAGGGTATGCGACGCACATACAACAAACTTGCTTTGGCAATGATGAATCCAACATTTTGACGGCGTCTTCCCCTCATGTGACAGCAACGACATGGATCGAGAGTCAACGTAAAAACAACGCTGAATTCGAAAAGGCTCTTAAAGTTCTAGTATCCGACCGCAATTCCGTCGACCCTGGGGTCCGAGCCCGCCCACAACACGCGCGTCGTTGTGTCCACCCGTGTGTTTTCCCGCGCCCACCACGCTCCCCGGGTGATCACGTGACCCCGCCCGAACAACGCGCGGGCGTAACCACAAACAGGGCCTTCAATGGCGTGGCCCTTTGAGCGAAGTTTCTCCAAGACTTTTTCGCCGATGCCCTCCTCCAGCGACACGCTTCCCACTGGGCCTCTGGAACCAAAAGCACAGCTTCCATTTCACACGAAAGAAACAGCAAAAACCACAAGGGTTTGCGCTTCAGAACTTCTGACTTTACATTTACGGCACACAACTCAAGCAATCCATGGGACACGTGTGCATGAAATTTTGATGGTGTGGCTCAAGTGTTCACTCACGCGTGCCCGGGTCCGACACAGACCCTGGGTTGATCGAGGGCCGTCTGCGGGTCCATGCCGAACTCGAGCAGGTTGAGCAGCACCTGGACGTGGCCCTGCGGCTGCATGAAGCCGCCCATCACTCCGTAACTCGCCAGCAACTCTCCTGAGCAACGCAAAGCAGCCACTGGTCGCACCCAATTTGGCAGTTCTCATGAGGAACCCTGCATGCGTCTTTTTGTTTGCTCACTTGTCCACGTGTTCGGATTTGTCATGGTTTGACAACACTATCCGATTCTCGTTTGACGCTGACTTCGCAGGACCAAATCCAACAGAGAAGACAACAAAATCACAAGAAGTGTGCTGCCTCACCGGTGTTGCTGTCTGTGAGCATCGCCGGGATGATGGTGTGAAGCGAGCGTTTGTTCGGCGCGATGCAGTTCGGATGCCCAGGGTCCAGCGAGAAGTTGCAGCCTCGGTTCTGTTGGCAGAATATTCAGAGCGTTCTTCGATTCTCTCATGGGTCGTTCAACACATCACCAAAGCTTTTGATTACTGAAAAGTTTCTTGTGGAACTGGAATCAAGGCATCTGTTGAGGCCGACCTGACGAATGGTTGTCCTTCAAACACGTGGAGAAAATGTGGAAATCAGAATGCCAACCTGCAGAGTGAACCCACAGTTCTTGGGCACGATGCCGGTGCCAAACCCCCACGAGTTGCTGTTGATGAAGGAGCACGCGTTGCCGGCGCCGTCCACCACGGTCAGGTAGATGGTGTCGCTGCCGCACGGCATCAGGTCCCCGGGAACAACCAGGGAAATGGCGCTGGAAGAGGACGAGCAACTGCACAAAGCAAGGCGTTCTCGATGCGCCAACTCAGAATCCTTGAGTCAAAGTTGACACAGGTATCTGACCGGTGGACACCGATTTCATTGCCTCCTGGATCCCTTCCCTGCATGTGACAGCTTGATTAAATTGTTCAGCGTATCGTTCAGATCTTCATACCTATCTGTGATCAAGCCGCGTCGCTTTGAGGCGTAATCTTTGTTGAGCATCTCTTCAACCGGAACGTTGGATTGTGTCGAGTCTGCGACGTGTTGCATGGCATCTGCGAAACTCAGGCGGGTTGCTTCTATCAGTAGGTGCAAATACTCCCCAGAGTTGTGGCCCAGAGCTGACGAAAAATTGAGGGAACGATGGTGTACGTGCATGTTGCTTGCACCAAAGTCACACAAGATTCTCATTCAAAAGGTTGTCGATTCTGGTGTTCTTTCGGTACCTTTCAGGTCGTAGGCCTCGAGAATGTTCAGCGCCATCAGGGCCACGATGCCCTGGCTGTTGGGAGGACTCTCCCAGAGACGGGCGCCCTTGTAGTCCGTCGAGATAGGCTCCTCAAAGGTCGTCACATGATTCTTTAAATCTTCCAGGGAGAGGCAGCCTCCGAAGTTTTTCACAGCCTCAACGATATTATGAGCTGTTTCCCCTTCATAGAACCCCTTCTTGCCTTCACTTGCCAGTTTCTACGACAGATAAAGAGACACGCCTCAGGTGCAATGCTGTAACGTTGTCACAGAAATCCAAAAGTGTGGAAGTATGAAACATACTTCAAAGATGTCTGCTAATTTCGGGTTCTTGAAGACCTGTCCCACTTTTGGGGCGTCTCCTTGAAGCAGCATGTCTTTGCCGTGGACATTCTTTGGGTTTTTGAGCAGAAAAGATCCTGTGAAGAGATTGGAGAACTTTGTCACAACTAAAATTTGAAATTTTTTCCTGCAGAACCCGGTAAACTTTCACCCATTTCTTTTTCATCCCGCCTTCGACAAACACATGCATGCAATACATGTCTACGCATCCAGCTTCCGGTTATATACCGAACAAAAACGCATGACGTCAACGTATGCACCTTTGGTCCAAGCGTTTTGCGTCACATCTGTCAGCGGGAATCCATCGCGGGCCAGTTTGGCAGCAGGATCGAGGATTTCCCGCAGAGTAACCTGCAAACTATACTCCTAAAGCGCACACTCTGCACACACATGCAACATGTTCCACAAATGGAAGATTCGTCTTGTGCTGAGAAGAAGGTGATAAAGGATTTCGTTTCCAGGTACGGTGCTGTTCAGACGTCTATCGACAGATCTGCCGGTACAGTACCTTGCCGCTGCCAAATTTGCGCACGGTGTCGACCCAGGCGGCGGCGGCGCCGGGCACGGTGACGGAGAAGCCGTGGTCTCGCGGGAACGGATTTTGCGAGCTGAAGCCGGCGCTCTCCACTCGCTGCAAGGTGAGCGAACCCGCTGCCCGCCCACTGAAAGTTGTGCGTGGGTGAAGACATGTTTGTCTCCCTGCCCCATGTGAAGATATTTTTTTATTCGAGGCCAAGAGGAAAGCAAGGACCTAACCAAAAAGTGAACCACACATGACGAGGGTTTCCCAATGGTTCGATTTCCATCTCACCTGCCGTTGAGAGCGCGCACGCTTTTGGTGGCGGCGTCAAAGTAGAGACAGAAGGCGTCGCCGCCGAGTCCGGTGGAGCAGGGCGTGGTCAGCGCCATCCCCGCCGCCGCCGCTACCGCCGCGTCAGCGGCGTTCCCACCCGCGCGCAGAATCTCTGCAAAACACATGCTTGTGGTCGTGCTCAGAAAGCGAATCTCACGCAAGTCAGGTCATCTGGCGCCTGTAAAACATTCATTGCGAAAACGTTTGCGAAACAAACAGTACATTTGGAACAACAACCAAAAGCAAAGCTGAGATCTTTCTATGTTTCAAGAGAAAGGATTTTCTGCCACACCGAGTCCCATGAGCGCGGCTCTCGAGTCGGCGCACGCGACGGCTCCGTTCTGCGCGACGACCACGGGGCGTCTCGACCTGAAGCGGAGTCCGTCCATCCCTCACCTCGTCTGTAACATCAACACAAGTGAAATGCGATCAAGTCGTTTGAAACATTTGAAACATTTGTTCCAAACACTCTGCTATCTTTCGACGGTCGCAAGATAAAGGACAATGAAGTTGTTACAGGTCTCGATTGATTTGCCAATGTGCTGAGTTTATTCACTGGACTCCAGTTTCTGCGGCAACAGGCAGGTGACAAAAAGCAGAACAATCTGCAGACACTGGTTGAAAGTGGAAGTGGAAGAACAAGAGGAGGTGTATTTTGAACAAGAAATCCGAGTGTGGCAGAAATGTCCTTGCGTTCCACTAAGAAATCCCAAATTGGCCATCACTGTTCTCCGGAGTGTTGTTGCACTCTTCTGCACTTGCACTCAAAATTAGATATTTACAATCATCAACTGATAAGAAAGACAGGTGTGATTGCCCAAGTGACAATCTCACCTCATATTAGCGTCAGATTGACATTTTCTGGTGCACGCTTGGTACACGTTGCGTTCCACGCAGTTTGGTAAATCTGTACAAGTCCCAGACAACTTCCAATCGAACGAAAGCCAGAGGTGGATCCAGGGGTGGCGGTCCCCAATGTCCCCGGAAAAGCAACACACACCCTGAATTTTGCGCCGCCGAAAAATAACTAAAAATCCTGGATTCGCTCCTGAATAGTCACCACACTTCCTACAGACCATTGGATGTGCTCCCGAGTCTTTACTGCTGAACGCTGTTTTATCAAGAAGTTCACAGTGTGCAAGCTGCAAAGCTGCTATCGAGGTGGTCCACTAAGATCCTTTTTCTGAATTTATTCTTTGGTTTCTTTCACATGTCGTGCTGTTCGGCGTGAGGAGTTGGGAGTTTCTTGCGTTTTGTTTCAATCGGCCTTTTCCGGAGCGAGGTTTCACTTTTCGCTTTTTACATTTTGCTGCATGGTTTCTCAAGAGTGCTTCACTTTTGAATCTTCCTCCACAGGTGTCACACACCAACATTGTTCTCCTGTGGATCTGTGCGTGAGTTTTAAGTTTGGTGTTGGTCGTGAAGTATTTTCCGCAGTCCTCGCACTGATAAGGCGTGGTGGCTTGGTGGGAGAAGCTGTGTTTTCTGAAGGTGGCAGCAGCACTGAAGCTGAGCCCACACAGTGCACACGAATAAGGGCGCTCGCCTGAGTGAACCCGCGTGTGCACCGTCAGACCCTGCCGCCGAACGAAGCCTGCAACAGAACAGCCTCAAAACAACTAAGTTATGCATGTGGGCACGACACATCGAAATGTGGCTTGGGACCAGCGCGGTTGTGAGATACGCTTCGAACTGTTTACAATCAGAGCAGAGAGCAACACGCCAAAAAGCAATCACTGAGCAATGCAAGGCTCACCTTTGCCACAGTCGGGGCACGCGTACGGTCTGTGGCCCGTGTGAGTACGCATGTGCACAGTGAGGCTCGACTTGCTCCTGTACGTTTTGACGCACAGTTCACAGTGGAACGAGTTGGCACCGCCGTGCGCACGTTCGTGCGCCTTGCGCGCGCCAGCCTGCGCGAACGCCCGTCCACAGAGAGAACACACGAATGGCTTTTCTCCTGTAACACAGAATGCATCATAGTGGAACGACAAAATGCGCTGCCAGGTCGTACGCGATCAAAAACTGAAGAAATGTCGGCCGCGTTGACTGGAACAGACAAGCGGGAACAGTTGTGTTCACGATGGGAGTGCTCCGCTTCGCCGTGACACTGTGTCATCAGACGTGTGAGAATGTTTCTCAATCTTCAATGGCATCCTGGGGAAATACTAAGGCCCAAACAGATTGACATCCAAACGAAGAACTCACCGGTGTGGATCCGCGTGTGTTCCCTGAGATGACTGGAAGTCTTGTATGACTTGCCGCACGTTTCACACACATGTTCCGCATGAGCTATGGACAATGAAACCATCTTCTTGCAGCATTGATCAAAGTTTTCCTGAGATTTTTAAGTGACATTGAATGATAAAGTCAACAGATCAGAAATTTTACCTTTGTGTGTTTTCACATGTTTCCGAAGACAAGCACTTGACACGAACTTCTTCTTGCACGTTGAGCAGGTCAGGATTCCCTTCAATTCTTCAGTCTCAGCAACGCACCCAGAGTCTTTGCGTTTGCATTGGTGCTCCTGAAATGTTCGGATGCTTCAATCCTTTTTCGAGGAAGCTTGGTCTTCAACATACCCCCTGCACTTTGAAAGACAGGCAAGACACCGCGAAACAAGTTGAGTTTTGATCGATGCAGGTCATCAAAAACAGCTGCACATGGCAGCCAACCTGACAACTGACCTGAATTCCAGCAGGACCGTCAGAAACCAAACGCTCGGTATCACTTTGGTTCTGGTGAGCCTTTGATCTGATTGCTCGAGTCCCATGAACTTCCGTGTCTTCTACGTTTGCGTCAATGGGTCCGTTTTCTTCAGTACTCGATGGTCTATTCTGTTCAGCGTTGTTTGCGACATCTGTTCCTTTCTCTGTCGAATTCCTCGCAGGCACAATTCCTTCTCTTTCAGTGCAGTCAACAGAGAAACCGACAGCCTGGAAAACGTCGGAAAGTTCTGACGTTGGAATTCCCTTGAAGAATGTACGAAAAATTTGCGCCGAAAATCAAAGTCGAAGACTGCAAGCGGTACCTGTTTCAACCTGTGAACAGCCCCGAAAAGTTCAACCTGGACAAGAGATTCACATTTCTCAAATGTCGTCTGTGTTGGATGCAGCTGTTCTAGCATCTTGACAATCATCTCAATTTCATGACACAGAGTCCGAAGCGTGTCCACCACATGAGTCATGTTGTCCTGCCCTGCAATATGCACGTTCGTGTTGCACGGTTCGAATCAAACTGGGAAGATGTGAAAGTTGAGCATGCCACACAGTCGTACACACACCTTGTTTGCCTGGTGCGCTTCTGCAGAGAAAAAAATGAAGATGATTAGAAGTTGGATTCGCTGTCATCACAAAAAAATGGGATGGTTCCAACTGGACTCATTCGGAACAAAAATAAAACAGAGTCTCAAACGGAACCGACTGGATCTCGCATTGCAAGGTGAAACTTTGTCTTCGTGAAGTCAGTCTTCAATTACGAGAATGCAAAGCTTCGTGGTGTGGAGTGACAAGAATCAGAACCATCAAACTAACCTTACTGCCGCGATTCCTCAGTTTCCCTGGCCAGGTACTAAATCAGTCTTGTGAGACACAAGTTTCTGCATGGCACTAAGCCATAGAAGTGATAGATCACAATATTAATTACTCATGGATGATTTGCAGGTGGACCCAATCAATCAGCTTGTATCAATAGATGTCTCGAAATTTCCTGCCTGAGTGCTGAGAAGGCTTCCACAGCTTTGACCTGCTAGATATCCATTTTGAGAGAGGGAAATTCCAATCACATGGCCTACTTGTGGGCTCCCCTAAGGGGAGGGGAACAGCCAGAGCCAGCAAAAACAGTGTTATTTAATAGGAAATTACTATATTCAGCTGTTCTCATGTTTGTGAATAATTATTGTAAATTATGTACATATGTTAAAAATAGCTGCTGAGGCCAGTGCCTCCTGGTGGGGGAGGAATGTGGTGTGACACACCTGACCAATTGTTAGAACCACTACTCACCAGATGGTGTGATTGGACCCAATAAATAGGGAGATTCCTGCCTCAGAGGCCAGTCTCTTCTGAGATACCAAACTGATCATTTGTGATATCACAACAATGGGACGGGTGAAGGAAGGACATTCTATACTCGTACTCATATTTCGCTTGAGCTTTCACTTTCGGTTCACACAAGGAGGTGGTGTCTCCAAGTGTTTTCATGGTCGGTTTTATTTTTTGCCGATCTCACCTTCTTTTGTTCATTGTATCAGACACGGACAGGGACAACTGGTTCAGTTCCAACTGGTGTCACCGACCAAATGGCCTCTCCCTCTGACATGTTGATTGACAAGAACATGACTCATTGACCACATCCAGGGACTGCAAAGCTGACTTTGAAGAACCACTTCCACCAATTTGACTCACTGTTGCTGACAACAGGGCATAATAAATTTCCTTTGATATCTTCTTGGGACAAAAAGCTTTGACTGGTTCCCTTCTTGAACGAGCAAACGTGGCGTCCGCAGAGAAACAGACACCCTTGAGGGTGACAGCAGAACCGTCTATTTTCGATGAAAGCGCTGCACACACACAGGTACACACACGCACACAAGGGTGTCTCATGAATCCGAACTTCGTATTTATGATACAGCCTAGCCTTTGGTGCAAACAAATCAAAGAAGAGCCCAAGATTCCCACAAATCGTCATTTTCAATGCAGACGAGATTGAGTGTTGTTCATCGAGGGGTGGGCTCCGCCAATACATTCTGAATCCGTCGAAAAGACATGAGTGCCGGAAAACGCTGCTTGTCAAACGTGTGAGCGATAATAGAGAAAACGTCGATTGCACCCCCGCTCTTTCACTTTTCATGTCCAGCAACTTACCACAAATATTTGCAGCAGTTTAATTTAACCTCTTCTTGCTGAAGAACATGTTTAGATTTTGCTAATAAATATTTAAATTGCTGTTTTGTTCCGCCGACTGTCAGCAACAAGTTCACCTTGAGCGTGTGTGTTTTTCCCGAGAGGAGAGTGAAGAGGAGAGTTCTTTTGTCAATAAGAGCACATGGCCAAGTAAACAACTCCACATGGTCATGTCAACACAAGCACATGGCCAAG
>JAAUXT010082315.1_pt1 | contig 39450 bp, 41 predicted proteins | sample 7278171 | NCBI WGS metagenome assembly JAAUXT01 (sample SAMN14350112, study PRJNA611818) | marine sediment metagenome | isolation source: surface marine sediment (1.8m) | place: French Polynesia: Moorea | collected 2018-08
TCCTTGCATTACCATAGCAACCAATCACCAATTCTAAAATTTAGCCCAAGCAATAGTCTACATTTTCTCAATATACTTCCTTTAACAGATATCAACTGTTTCTGAGCTACAAAGCCATTTATACAGCCATACCCAAATTTCACCATGATAGCCATATTGTTTTTTTGGCCATGAAAACATGTAAAAACAAAAATTTGTTCTTTTGACACTTTGTGAATCAACTACATCCCGAACATGAATGAAAAAACCAAACATGACCAAAATTGAACAAATAGAACACTTTCAAACTCACATTCACACATTTTGCCTCTTGATGCCTACAAGTGATTTTCACCACCATACATTATACAATGTATGGTTCAAATCACCTAAAAACTGGGAAACAAAGCTCTTTCTTAGGTCTGAAGTCTTCAAAAGTTCACTTGAAGTTCACTTGAAAAGTGGAAGAAGAACATGAAATGAAAACTTGACGGAGTGTGGTCCAAACACTGTCGCTCCTACGTCCACCACCGACCATTTTGCACAAAACTCAATTTTTCTCTGACAGAAGAAAGGCCAGGCAGGGCGCCAAAAATTTTCTGTTGAACGTTGCAAACGAGTGTTTGGGTAACAGTCAAAAAGTTGACGACAGGGATATCTCACCACGTGTACGTGCATGGTGTGAGAAGCGTTATTCTGCGCAGCTGAACAACACAGTTGTGTCAACAACATGATCATCAACCAGGAACAAGTTTTGTTGAGTGGACAGTGATTGTGGGGTGAGGTGGCATTTCTACAACTTGTATTGATTGTTTTGAAAAAGAAGGTTCAAGATTACGACACACTGACTGTGAGAAGTGCTGCTCTGCACCACTCGTCGCCAGACGAGAGGGCCACAGGGCGCGCAAATGCAGAATGTTTGTCCCACCAGAGTTGTGAGGTACCGGGTGATTCTGCAGGATTGTTTCCTTTACTTTCCCTTTTCTGTCCCACCACAAAACGTGCAAAGAAAGTTCTTACCTGTCGCTGAGTGTTGGTTGCCAGCAGTAGGTGTAGAACAATTTGATAGTCCAATGTGCAATAAAATTAAAACAGGAAGGAATCAGACAAAGAAAATCACCACCAAAGTATAACATGTGATTCGAGAGCGGGACGCAAAATTTCAAACCTTTGTCATTTCTACAGTTTTCAATTTTTTTTCACCAAATTTTCACACAATGTGGTCACCACAGGTACAAACATGAAAAACACAGAAAGAAGTCATTCCTTGTTTCTGTGTTTTTAGGGAATTTTTTTTTTAAAGTTGTTTCTGTCCTGGTCTCAAGACACCTGTCTCAAGACCAGGACAGAATTTTGCATCCCAGTTTGATGGTCAATTGTCTTGAGGTGTTTCAAATTTTCTGTGAATGGAAAACAGACAAGTTATGTAAAAGTGAACAAAAGAATATTTGGCTTTATTTGAAAACAAGGAAAGTCTTGAGAAAACTATCTCTTCACAATAAATCATACAAATGTTTATCATTTCTGAAACATGTTTTTGTGTCCTGGTTTGATGAACTTTTTCAAGAAAGATGCTATATGTTTGAACCTTAGCTAAAAACTGACCTCAAATATGACTAACAAAACTTTTCTTTCAAAGAAAATGTCTTTACCTTTCTATTTCTATGTTTTATCTGTTTCTGTGACAAAAAGTCATCAAGATGTGATTTTTTAGTAAAATCAAGTAAAATGACTGTCCCGGTTACTGTCCCGGTTTGTTGTGCTGGTTGTTGTTTTCATGCAGCCATTATCTGCTCCTTTCTTAAGGAACTAAACAAAATATTTTGTCTGTTTCCCCTTTCATAAAAACACACCTTGTGACTAATTTGGGTTTTCTCTTCTTGGTTTGTTTTGACTTCAGCACTCTTGTCCCAGTTCCAACTGTCCTGGTTTGAAAATTTTCTTTTTTATATCCCTGTATGCTTGGAAAATATGGCAAGAACTGGTACCTCACAGAATATTGTACTTTTACACCCACTTGTTTGAAAAAAATATTGAAGTCCAAGTTGAAATTTTGCTTTTGGACTGAAATTCATAAATAACATTGTTGGGTCCTAATTTACTGTCCCAGTTTGGCCAAAAATTTGGGGCCTCTATCCCCTTTTCAACCCCTACCTCACTTAGTTGGGAGAGCAAGTTTGAAAAGCAACAGATTTTTTGGAAGTACATTGTGTGTTTGTTAAAGAAAATTCATGTGCAACAATGTATGTTGATAAAATAATAACAAAAAAGAGAACAAGAAAGACTAAAAAATGAATTGACAGGCCAAATTGCTGCAAATTTTTTTTTCAAAAAAGTTGGACATACTTCTCTCTTGAGATAAGTTTTGCCCCCAGTATTTTAGTTTCCTGATATTTTCATGTGACCCTTCAAAGGTCACAGAAAATGCACAAATTGACCATGTGTCTCTTTCTCTCACTGAGCAACGATGGTTTGAAATTTCAAACCAGGACGCAAAAAGCGTCCCGCTCTCGAGACACATGGTATACAGTGGGGTGTAAGTTTTCACCACTCAGAAGATTTTGTGGTTTGTAGCACAAATTGGGCAAAGAAAGATGGGCACCTGAGGAACATTCTTCCTGATCATGAAATTGCTGTTCTGATTTGCATCTGCATAGCAGCCTTCCAAAATTTCTGACACAGGACCCCTCCTTGGGTAGAACTGGCTGCTCAGGTTTGTTCTGAGGGGGCGGGGTAGAGGTACACAACAAGCTCATTTGGAGACCTCCACACAGGACATTGGCTGATGAGGCTGAGTATCATGCTTATTTGCTGCTTGCTTTCTGCTATTGCAACGCTTCTCTTGAGGATCTTTCCGTTGGGGAACGACGTCTAGTTTTTCTTTTGAACATCCTTGGCCGAACAAATTAGTTTTCCAGGTTTCTGTCGAGCCAATGGTGAAGTGTTTTTAATTTATCTCGGCAGGGATTGGCTAAAATTGCAGAATCCAATTTGGAATTACCCCATCGCGATTGAAATTTTCCTGAAGAAGGGACAACATTTGGTGCCCCAACGGGAAGGGCAGGTTGGAGGACGGGAGGTGGACTCAGTCTCGGGCAGGGCCCAACACCCTCAGAGGCATGGGAACAGAGAGGAGGCAAATTATGGCCCCTCCAAAACATCATCGTCCTCACCAAGTGGGCGAACGCCAAAATGTTCAGTCAGAACATCGGGTCAATCCAGACAACTTGACCGCAAAAAAAATTCCGTCGTGTTTTTGTTGCAGAGGTACAAGGGCTTTGATTTTGTTTCTTTTCGCATGTCAATTTCACGTTGATGAGATTTCCCCTCCCCTGAACAAAGTCACATTCCATTCTTCTGTGTTTCTGAGGGCCAAACCCTGCAGGCATGGCCGAACCCCCCCACTCCCACCCTCGACCCCAACCCTCCATCCGCAAGCGAAAACTTCCTGTACGTTAATGACTGAGCGAAATAGCTGTGGCACTTTCCCGAGCAAATATGACCTCAACCCAAAGGGAATGATAAATCCTTGTAATCGTGTACCAAGACAAACAAATCATCTTTTGCACAGACGTTTTGCAATCACACGCGGAATGCGAGCACAACACGTCGAAGCGTGGTTCTGTCACGATCAGGAACAATGGCTCTGGCAAATCCAAACTCCAGGAGGTGCATGGACCGACCTGACCTCCGAAATTTCCTCCTCAGGCACAGCATGCGAAGATGCTCTTTGATGATTGACACTGCACGCCGGTTTGTGAGACCTGTTCAGTCCGTTTGGTCTTTGGCTGGTTTTTGCTTCTTTGAGGGTCTCAATATTTGTCTCCAACCCCGAAGGGTCAGGGAACAAATCCTGGCCTGGTTGTGTCTGGATTCGGAGAGTTAGGCACACGCGAACTCCACAGACAAGGATTCCAAAATGTGGAAATGACTGTTTCAACCAACCAGGTGACAAAATGTTTCCGAACTGTGAAACATATTCAGAAGTCACGCAGAAGCAGGAACGTGTGAATTCATCATTGATGGTGTCTCAATTTGCATTGACCATTTTGTCTTGCACTGCACAACCAGCAAAAAGTTTTGATTTGATGGTCCCGCCGAAGTGAGTGAACAGACAAAAGAAAATCCTGTGGAGCCTGTGGCAATGCAGAAGGTCTTGGTGGGATGCGTCAAAACTGTTTCAACCCTGGAGCGACTCTGAGCAAACATCGATAAGTTTCATGCTTGGGAATTTGCACAGGCGTTTGACTCTTGGCTGACCTGAGCCAGGAAGTGTGTGCACTTTTGAGGCCGGTATTTGGAGGGAATGCACTGAATCCAGATGGCTCAAAACACACTGCAAACCCCAGAACATTTGGGCTGACTGCCATCAATGTGACGCGAAAACTCGAACTGTTGTCGTCTCCAGCCTTCTTTTGTGCACAGAACATGCTGCATCGCCTTCAAGAGGACACAGTGTGATGTTTTCAGGTTGCATAAACATTGACCGAGACATTGTCAAAGCATTCATTGCCTTGTGCACATTCACTTGTACGAGCACTAGTAGTCATCGCTCAAACAGACAAAACCTTTCCGAACGTTGGTGGGGCAGGAACCCCGGTCTTGGCCAATGAGTAGGGGAAGACAAAATGTGCTCTTTAGGTGTCATGCGAAGAATAATGAATCCAACGCGATCCGAAGGGCTGTGTGTGTGTGAGGAGAATCAAGGGCACTGAGGACACATCACACGTCTAACAAACGAATCTGACCGTTGAACGTCGGATCAATGCTGAGCGACGACGGGAAGATCTGATTGTTGACGAGTTGAGTGGGTGGTCCAAAGCGTAGGTCCAGGGGCAGCTCCAGGCTTGCTTTAGGGGACAACCCCCTGTGAGATCCCAAGTTTTCATTTGAAAAAGAAGAGAAGTGGCGCCGGCAGCAGAAACAAATTTGATGGAAAATTACTTTTCCCAGCGGTGGGGGGAGTGTCAGCCCGTGGATTCCTTCCTTTCATAGAGTCTGTACCTGGGGGATGTACCTGGGGAGCAGAGCCCCGGTGTTCCACACTTGACCCTTTGAACATTTAGTCTGTCACGTGAAAAAAACCTCCTTTTGAAACCTTGCCCAAAATCTCAAATTTGGATCGTCCCCCAGGTGCAGCTTTGTTACCCGGGCTGTCCAATTCGAGCAGATTTTAGGGGAGGGTGGTGGCACCGTCCTTGCAGCACTGTGGATGCTCATGTTGACTTTCACGGCATGGCGTCTCTGTTGAATTGAGTCGGTGCATTCTTCCAGAGCCGTTCAGTTGTCGGGCACCACATGAAAGTACTTGCAACCGAGATTGGTGGGCCTTGATGGAAGGCGCTGCAATGATGGCTGCACAACAACTGTTGTCGGACGGCACCTCATATGACACGGAGGGACTGCATTGCGATGACAACGCTTGTGCGCCGTGCACTGCGATTTTCATGCGTAGTCATGCGATGACTGTGCTATTGTTACGCCACCGGAGGTGACTGCACTGTGACGACGCCACTGCAGGGACGGCGCTGCCTCACCCTCTTTCCCCCATTACGCCAAGGCACCCGGCTTAACGTCGTCTTTCCGAGTGGATCGCGCGCTAACGAACCCAATCTGGACCTGCGGCGCGCTGCACCAGATCCACTTATGCAAATAGCCGTTTGATGACCGGGCCCGGGAACTGACGTCTGTTGAAGGACTGCCTGCTGCACGCGAATCTTAGAGGTGGACAGCTGCAGAAAGTTCAAGATTTTCCCTGGTCACTGGCCACTTGTGCCACTTGCGCAGATGGCCATGGAGGCTTGACAATCCAGGTCCTGCAAAAGCAGATCCAGAATCAGGAGGGCAAATGCCATTCGTGTTCCAATGTGCTTGTGAAAAAATTACAGGGCAGTCCAAAGAGATTCTGGGTGTGTGACGCACTGGCAGCGGGGTTTGAAAGGGATCCGAGGGCTCCAGCCCCAAGGACATCTGGATCTAGTTGAATTTAAATTCAGAAGGAATGGCGTTTTCTTGTGAATATATTTTGCAAATCAATCAAGTGTGCCTATGGTTGACTGACAGACCGACTGATCACGTGTCTCTCCCGCACGACGCGACGCTGCGTCCCGAGGGTGTGATCGAGACGTCGTGTCTCTCTCTGAACCCGCGGACTTTCTTTCGTGAGCCCGCTTCACCGATGTGCGCAAGTCATTGTGTTGGTGTGCTGGTCAATGGTCGCTGTAATGCAAGGGCTGTTGTTACGTCTTGTGATTGGTGTCGGGACGCCTGACACATAAAACAGGCGTCAACTTTTACGAGAACCGGTTGTTGTGTGTGTGCGTGTGTGTGTGTGTGTGCAGGACGGTCATTTGGAGAGCGTTTTCTCTCATCTGTTTTCAACGAAGCTTTGTTCTCTCTCTCTCTCTCTCTCTCTCTCTCTCTGCGAGGTCTCTCATTCTGTCTCTGCCTCCTTGTGCCTCGTCACACCCTCCTCTGTGTGTGTGTGTGTGTGTGTGTGTGTGTGTGTGTCCCTCCCCCTCTCTCACACAAACACTTGCGGTGGGCTCTCAAACGGATCAGTTAAGCATAGTCAACACGGACTGCGCTTCTTTTTGGCTTGGATATGAGTTTGAGCTGGTTGTCAAAGACACGATCAAACGATGAAACAATTGTCACAGGGCAGGGAGTATTCTCGGTTGTGCCGTTCCAATCAAGAGATATGGGTTGCTGGTTTCCATTGCTTGTCCATTCATGCGCGGGTATGGATATTCCTGGGAAAGACTGGACAGATCTCACCATGCAGGTCTTTAATTGGGATCCAATGCTGGATGTTCTCGATTGACACTCACATTCAGATTTAACATTGAGGGGCAAAACGCGCTCGTCTCAAGTTTGTTCAGTGTTGGTTTCTCCAGCAACAAAAAAAAATTGTTGTCATTTGACAACACAGCAACGGAGAAGTGGTTTCCAAAAATACACCGGAAAAGGGCAGACGTGTTTGTTGGTGCTTGCATGACAATAGATCTACCATGCCACTTCGGGGGTTCACGCTTGGAGGGAGTTTGCTCTGCATCTTGTTGTTCACATTGATGATGGCACCTCACTGTGATGCAGGTCAGTTCAAAAATTAAACACGCAATTTTGGTTTGATTTGAGTCAGTCAAGCAATTGGATTTTTCAAACAATCTTGTGGAAAGCATTAATGAGCAGGCAGATTCAACACGCGATCCAGTTGCCAAGAACACGATCAGTGTGAGAAAGTTTTGGGAAATTATGATTGGATATCAGTTTACAACTGTTGCACATTGACAAAAATCAACAACAAGGATCAACAGGGCTGCTATTCTGTGGCTTGAACATTTGATCCTTGTGTCTCCAAAACAAACAGTTGGGTCCAACACCATTGTGTTTGTGACATTTATTTGCTGAAAGAATCGTGTACACCGTGCATTTGCAAAGCTGTTGAGACCATCCAAAGAATAACTACGAGCCGCACGGTGTGCCAACACCAACGTGTATAAACCATAGCCAATCACAAAACACCATTCCATGGCAGTGGTCCATTTGGGCGTTGCGGTCAGCAAAGTTGGCCAAAATGGCTGACTTTATTCGCCCAATGTCCAACTGACTTCGCGTCGGTCAGCGGTTCGCGCAATTGGAACATTTCCTGCATGACGTTTGGCTTCGTGTTTTTTGTAGCAAACAAGAAGATTGCCTGTCAGCACCACTCCCTGAGCCTGGACTGCTCTGAGGGGAAGCTCCACATCCTGTCTTCCAACTACGGGAGATCTGTAGGGACAATTTGGACTCAAAGCCTCAAAACTTGACTCACATCTCTCTTTGAATTTTCCTTTGTGTGACATATCAGATGAATGTTTCTGCAGGGGCGGGTTCTACATTTGCAGAGACCCAGTGCAGAAGTGTGTGAGTTCTATGATGATCAGGGTCGAGTGATGGAACACAAGGACAACACCTCCTGCAAAGACACTGGTCTTTCTTTGGTTGCGTTGAGGTGGAAGTGTGAAACGTACACATCCTGTCAGGTAGATCTTCATGGCCTCGCACATTTGCGAACAAATTTTCAATTTCTCACGCCCCGCGTGTCTTGAGTATACATCTCAAGTTGTTTTCAGGTTATGGTAAACATGAACTACCTGGGAGATCCATGTCCGGGTACTTACAAGTACCTGGAGGTGGAGTATGAGTGCAAAGAGGGTAAGGTTGGACAAACCTTCCTTCAGAGGCTTTGAATTCCAAAAATGGTTCCCTTTGGTCATTGGGTTGAAAATTTCATATTTTTGCTGCAAACAATGGCCTTTGTTCAAACATTTTGTCGTCAGACAATGTCGAAGCATCCCACGAGACGGAACATGAGACACAACATTCCGCAACGAATTACTACATTGTTCAAGTGCCGTTCAAAACACCACATTTTTCAGATGACGAAGAGACATCATTCAAGAATCAGTCCAAAAATCTCTTGACCAACCAGGGTAAAACACATTCAAGGCAGCTTGTTTTGTTTGAGATCCAACACAATTCTTCGTGGTCTTCTGCAGGCACAAGGGATTCTAAATTTGTTGTATGTTTTCTGAATTGAAGGTGGATCAGATGGATGTGTGGACTTTGATACTGTCTTTCCACTCAACAGTTCAGTCAACAAATTCAAATATGTCCAGGGCTACGTAAGACAGTCATTTCAGCATTGTGTTTCTTCAAATTTTGTCCAGGGCCTACATCTTTTTTCTTTAATGTCTGCTTGTTTTTCTCAGAATAACAGAGGCATTGCTCTGAACAGTTCAACACTGGACCAAGTGGAACTTGATGCTTCCAGAATGAGCAAATGTGTGTTGGCTCCAGGACAGTGTGAGAGTGGTGCCACCTACATGTTCTGGATCAAACAACAAAACACAAAGACTGGAGCCATCTTCACCACCATGGACTCTCAGAGAAAACAAACAGAAGGATTGAGAGTGAGAACAAAAGGGGACAGAATGAGTATTCTCATATTTAGTCCGCAAGAAACCAGAAACAGATTTGGAAATTCTGTTGCTGGAATTGACAAACATGTCAACAAATGGTTGCATGTTGCAATTGTGTGGCACATTGATCCAAAATTTGAAGTTTATTTCAATGGTGTTGCACAAACTGTTTTGGGAGTCAACGACTATTATACAGCAATAGAAAAACACTTTGAGTCTCCACTGAGAATGGTACTAGGAAGAATGTATCTGACATACAGAAACAAGTTACATGATCCTCCCACCAAAGATATGGTGTTGGATGAATTCAAAACATTTGACAGACCCTTGACTCACACTGAGATTGAAAAGGAAATGAAAAATACTCAAGGTAAAATAAATTGAGGTCCCGTTGCAGTTCACACTGTTGAAGTTTGCTGTGAAATGTTTAACATTGGGTGATTTTGTTCTGTTTTCAGCATGTCAAAAGCAAGTCTCAGCACCCCAAATTCAAACCAACTCCTTGCCAACAAATACAACTTCAACACCACAAACCAGACAGCCTTTTGATGAGCCAGACGAACGACCAACAACTGAGTCTGGTATGAACACTTTTTGTAGTTTTGCTGACGACGACTTGAACATTATTTTTCCATTCAATGTCCAATTGTCTTGTGCAAAGGAAGAGCATCAGTTTGTGAGGTGTTGATCCACTGGGTAGAAAAGGCCAGTTGTTCAGGTTGCTGAACACCAATGGAACATTGCCGTTGTTGTTTCTCTTAATGTTCATTGGTTTTTTCAAATTTGTGTTGCTTTGTGTAAGTTGAAGGCGAAACTGGACCAGATGGATGTGTGGACTTTGATACAGTACAACCATTCAGCAGTGCAGCCAACAAATTTCAATATGTTGTGGGCCATGTAAGAAAACTGTTCTGTTCTTTGCAGTTGTATCTCTCCCATGTTATCCAGAGACAAAGAAATTTTGTATGTACCACACATTTCATTTGTAGAAAGACAAAGGCATGTCTCTGAGCAGTTCAACACAGGGCCAAGCAGAACTGGATACTTCCAGCATGAGCAAATGTGTTTTAGCTCCCCTTTTGTGTAAGAGTGGTGCCACCTACATGTTCTGGATCAAACAACAAAACACAAAGGCTGGATCAATTTTCACCACCATGGAGGGAGGGGGTGGAAAAGGCACTGAAGGATTGAGAGTTACAACCAAAGGGGATAGAATGCTGCTTGTCCTGTTTGGGCAACAAACAAACAAAAACACATTTGGAAGCAATGTTCGAGGATTGAACAAATATGTCAACAAATGGGTACATGTTGCAATTGTCTGGCACATTGATCCAAAATTTGAAGTATATTTCAATGGAAGAGCACAAACTGTTTTGGGAGCCAAGGACTATGACACAGTAGGAAGCAAGATACATGAGTCTCCACTCAGAATGATTTTGGGAAGAATGTATCTGACATACAGAAACAAGTTACATGATCCTCCCACTAAAGACATGGTGTTGGATGAATTCAAGACATTTGACAGACCCTTGACTCAGACTGAGATTGAAATGGAAATGAAAGACACTCAAGGTACACAAACACTTTGGAAAATAACTGTTCGGACCGCAATTTACCCAGAGATTTTTCACTGTACAAAGCTGTTTTTGTTCTGTTTTCAGAATGTCAGATACGATTATTTCCAACCAAAATTCAAACCACCTCCTTGCCTGCAAATACAACTACCACATCACCAACCACACAGAAACCAGACGAAGCAGAAGAACCACCGACCACTGAGCCCGGTATGAGCGGTGGTGTGTTTTCCCCCCTTTCACAGTTCTGCTATTCTTCTGTGGCGTGCGTTTGTTTCAACTTGAGCAGAACATACGCACACCTGCCACCAATGACCCAGCTTGTATTTTGCAGGAATTGATGAAGAGGCGCAAACAGAGTTTGAGTCTTTGCTTCGTCCAGAAGATGAGGGGCTTGATCACCCGAAAAACGCCTCTGCTCCAGTCTCCATTGAGGATGAATCTGGAACAAACAAAACACTTCAGAATGATTTGAACGTGTTGCATCAATGAAGAGTATTTTTTTTTTTTCAAAATATGGCGTGCAGTTGACGTGGGCTCTGTGCCTCAATACTTGGTTTTGAAAGAATAATTATTGTGTTGTTTGCGTACAGAACCTCTGTGTCTCTTCCTTTTTTGCGAACAACAGGAAATAGACAGTCATTGAGTGTCTGTCTGTCTGTCTGTCTGTCTGTCTCTCTGTCCAAACTGAGAACGTCACAAGGTGACACAATAGGGAGTTTGAGCAAACAACACACAACCCTGGAAACGCAAACGCAAACGTAACTTTTGGCTTGCTGTGACGGTCAAAAGTTACGCTTGTGTCTGCATTTCCAGGTTGCGGGCTGTTTGCTCAAAGTCGCCAATGTGGTGCTGGATGCCTTCGTGCACGACACACGGAACGTGGACACGAAGGGAATAGGTCCCAGCTTGGGGAATGCAAACATCTGTTTGGCTTTCGTGGCTCACAGATAGCAACCATGTTTCAAGAGGGTGTGACCTCTGTCATGTCTAAGTGCGTCGGCTCCGATGATGGATCTGTTGGTCACGTGAGCAATGCACGTGACTCCCGCTTCCGCGATGTGTGTCACGTGCGATTCTCAGCATGTCGTGCACCAGAGATCTCAGAGGTGGATGAATTTGAAGGATCTCACAACAAGTCAAAGGAATCCTTCAAATTCAGCCATTCTGATGGTCAATATCAAGAAACGTAAAATTCAAGGCCACATATCTTGAATCTTCGCCATGACAGAGCAGAGTGCGATATTTCTTCGCGAAGTCCTTGCATCGTTTGCTGTGGCACGTCCGAGGTCAACCAGAACAGCAGGACGGAAACGCGCGATTGCCCCGACGCTGCGGAGTGAGATGAAACTCACTTTCACCTTGGTTTTGACACACACTCTCAGGCACGGTCAGCTCTTCGGATCCAGAATCAGATCAGGGTTTGGTGAGGGGTGGGGAGCCTGAGCCAGTTCCAACCAGGTTCCATTCTGCGGGCAGAGGGCTCAAATCTGAATTTGGAAATGGCAAAATGAACACAGACAACAGCTGAGCATTTAGGAGAATCGGAGTCCATTGAGACTTCATAAAGTGCAGACAAAAACAAAAGTTTGAAAGACTTTCATGTAAAACCACTTTCTTCCAGCTTGTGTGACCCAGAGAAAATGTCCCAGAATTCCCTGCACCTCCCAAGCAACTTGCCCTGATTTTTTTTGATGTTGCACACAACAACAACACACTTGTCGCTTTCGGGAATCAAACGTTTTTTGAATTTTTTTGAAGCTCAGATTGGCTCTTGTAGTCAAGCCCCACTGGAGCAGACCACGCAGATCTACCCGCTGTAGTGTAGAGGGAGTTGACGACCCAGCTGGGCGAATGTCGCGGTGAAACTTTCACAGATCAATACAAGAAATTGCGGTCTGTGTCCAGAACCCATCATCTGGACACTCAAGCCGCGAGGCAAATGCGCAAAGCTTTCAGCCAAACAGTGGGGGCATCCGGGCGGGGGAGCATCCAGGGGTGCAGAGCTACCCGGGACGGGGAGCATCCAGGGGTGCAGAGCTACCTGGGATGGGGAGCATCCAGGGGTGCAAAGCGACCCGGGGTGGGGGAGCATCCAGGGGTGCAGAGCTACCCGGGACAGGGGAGCATTCAGGGGTGCAGAGCTACCTGGGTGGGGGAGCATCCAGGGGTGCAGAGCTACCCGGGATGGGGAGCATCCAGGGGTGCAGAGCGACCCGGGGTGGGTCAGCATCCAGGGGTGCAGAGCTACCCGGGATGGGGAGCATCCAGGGGTGCAGAGGTACCCGGGGTGGGGGAGTATTCAGGGGTGCAGAGCCACCCAGGATGGGGGAGCATTCAGGGGTGCAGAGCCACCCGGGATGGGGGAGCATTCAGGGGTGCAGAGCCGCCTGAGATGGGGGAGCATTCAGGGGTGCAGAGCCGCCTGGGATGGGGGAGCATTCAGGGGTGCACAGCCGCCCGGGATAGGGGAGCATTCGGGGGTGCAGAGCCGCCCGGGATGGGGGAGCTTCCAGGGGTGCAGAGCCACCCAGGATGGGGGAGCATTCAGGGGTGCAGAGCCGCCCGGGCTGGGGGAGCATTCAGGGGTGCAGAGCTGCCTGGGATGGGGGAGCATTCAGGGGTGCAGAGCCACCCGGGGCGGGGAGCATTCAGGGGTGCAGAGCCGCCCGGGGTGGGGGGAGCATCCAGAGGCAAGGGTGCACTCTCGGGCATCCCGGGTTGTGGCAGCATCCAGGGAGCGGTGCTCCAGGGGTGCAGCGCTGCTTCTGTGGAGCTGAGAGCTGGAGGCGCCGGAGATGTGGGTCTCAGGGTGGGGAGAATCCAAGAGTGGCGTGTTCAAGGGCGGATGCACACATGATGAGGCAGAATGATGGCAACTGAGATGCGTCAGGTATTACGGGTGCAAGATCCTCACCCCACCGCACACACATGCTCGTACCAGTGTGAGCAATGTGCGAGCAAGATACCTGTACAACAGACGCTGCTTTTCGCTTGTGACAGGAACAGTGACACCATCCTGTGTGAACAGGGATTGAGAAAAAAGCTTTCAGACAAGCAGCGGGTGTGTCCGGGGTGGGACCGGGCAGCTCCTTGACGGATTGAGCAGGAGAAAGGTGTCCAGAGCTGGATTCAGTGGATCTAAGGCCACTCAGAGAAGGCCCAGGGGTTCTCAGTGGATACCAGTCACCAAAGAACGCCTTCATCCAAGCTCCCATCGACATGTGGGTTTCCTTTGGGTCCTGGGCTCGGGCCCCGGGTTCTCTCTGAAAGTGAGGAACTTGACCAGCAAAAACATTGCGCCCTTCTGCTTTGTCTTTTTCCACGTTTATCTCTGCCATTTGAATTTGGGCTCCCAGGGTCAGACCCCCAGTTAGGACCGGGCGGGGCTCCCTCACCCAACCCTGGATCTGCCACTGAGCCTCCACCGTTGCCACAAGATTTTTTGTCACACAGCACTCGTGTCATTATGGCAATTTGTAAGACACCAAAGGGTGCATTGGGTCCAGGATTCGAGTCGGATCGACATTAAATCTTCACTCGTGCGTTCCATGTCCAGCTTCGAGAATAAGTGGCACCTGCACCACAATGGCGGCAGAGAGAATTGAATTTGCGGGTTCAAAGTGCTCGGGCCCCTCAAAATCAAATTGGGGATTTCTAGTGACCCCTGATTTTCATTCCGTGCGGTGCCCTAATTTCCAGACCAGAGGCACAGACAAGTAAATTTTGCTCTCAGAGCCAATGATAAGTGACCAAATGGTATTTGTGTCACTGACGTGGCAATCGGAAAAGGAGCGGGTGTGTTTACTGAAAGCGCTCACTGTGGATCCTTCTGTCATGCTGTTCGTGCTCAGAGGGTGTTCGGGGGGATGCTGAGGTGTCGGGGCCTGGGCTTCGAGTCTCTGATACCCACGGACTCATACAACTCACATCACATCACACGCACCACATGGATCGATGTCCAACCAGTACAACTGAAGTCTGAACAACCGCTGAATAGGACATGATGTCTGTTGTGACTGGGTGGGTATGAATCAGTCTCTCTCTCTCTCTCTCTCTCTCTCTCTCTCTCTCTCGGGCTCTGGCTCTGACTCGTGTGTGTGTGTGTGTGTGTGTGTGTGTCCAGGGGAATACACCAAACACCCTGAACAACAAGTCCATGGAGAGGGACTGACGCCCAAGGGCCCAGCCCCCTAAAGTTTCCTGCAATCAGGCTCAAATTGCACATTGTACATCATGTCCAGACTCTGTCATCTGGACTCCCACTTAGTTAAAAACAGGAAGAATCCAGTTGCTTGACAACTTGCAAACGGACGTACACCCTGCAGACCCGAAACAGTGTGGAGTTTGTCCGTATCTCCTCCCAAATCCCGGGTCTGAAGCCAACTGAAGAAACATGACCCTCTGTGGATGCCGAGTTTATGAATAAATTTTCTGGATGAAAAGGGCTGAATGTCAGGCAGGCAGCTTTGATTGCAGCATCTCTCTGTCAGTGGTGAAGGGTGCTGCGGTGGTGGGGAGCAGCGCCAGCCTTGCAGCGTTTTGACTCTGTGGCGTCAGATCACGAATTGCTCGTAGGTCAGTCACCCGTTTTCAGCATCAACTCAGGAAGACATCATGGCGAGTGGAAGGGTTTTGGCGAAGAGGCAAGCCGCTCCCCTGTCTCCCGCAAAGGATTATTCAGATCAACTGTCAGCTGTTTTGTCTTTCGAAGTTGGAAACACTTGCCCCCTGCAGTTGGAGTCAGTTCACAACAAATGAATTATTGACCCTGCCGAATGAGAACTGTGACACATCCTTCCGACACACTCCAGCTGTGTCCTCATGCATGCTCTGTGGGCTCCATGCAAGGAAGGCGTCACAGGAAGGTGGTTGTGTCTCAAGAGGTGGAGGACGCAAACGGTGGGCTGTGTTGGGTTGGGAGAAGACAGCAGAAATCACCACATCCCTCCCTGCACTGTCGTTCATTTGACGTCAGCCACTGACGGGTTCGCTAAAATCTGCACATTTTTTGCGGGTCGTGCTCTCTGTCTGCAAGGACGGCACCGCGCCAAAAACGTAGAGTCCCATCCCGTGGAGGTCCTTGAGCAGTGGGCGCCGCATCAAACGGCCTGTGAATGGGGCGCCACTGCAGGACGGCTCGGAGACGCGCCCTTTGATCTGAGGACGCAGCTGCAGCTCGAGGCAACAAACACGCAAAAACAGCAGCACTTTCAATGGGGACCGCGACATTGGGACACAGGCGCGTTTTTCTCACTGCATGTGGGAGATCCAGGGTGTAGTACCTGTTCCGAAAAAAACTAAGATTACTCTCCTTTCTTTGTTTCGTGCAAAAGATGTTGGGAGGTCATGGCAGGTGGACAAGGTTTTCCTCACCTCCTGAAGAAGGTCGGGAAGCAAGTAATCTGCGGAGAGTGACTCAGTACTGACCGCGTCTGTCCATGCATTGGGAGCTCCAACTGCATGAAGGAGGGCTTCAAATATTTCAGAGATCAGCAGGTTGTGTCTCAAAGGGAACCCCAGCTCCAGGGCCCACTGAAACAGAGACAGAGACGGAGACAGAGAGAGAGAGAGAGAGAGAGAGAGAGAGACAGAGAGAGAGACAGAGAGAGAGAGAAAGAGAGATAAAAAAAACAGTCAGACAAAGAGACAGACAATCAGCGACAGATCGCGACAGAGATTGGTACAAAGATACAAAACTGTCAAGTTTCGACAATGCCCCTCACGTCTGTATCTTCAGCTGATCATTTTCCGTCACACTGGAGCGCAGATTTCACATGCAGACGGCGTCCGCACCACCCACCGGGGACCGTCCACAAGACGCCGCAGCGCCGTCCTCTCAGCACGTGCACTGGGCCTGACGCTGCGGGAGCGTGACGGTTGCGTCCAGCGACATTGTTTTCAGTTCACCTGTGGAACTGCAGTTCCACTGCATGTTTGTTCGCAGCGGAGGTCATCAAGGTTTTGGAATTTTTGTCCGAAAGACAAACACTACTCTCTCTCTCTCTCTCTCTCTCTCTCTCTCATCTTTCTCTCCAGCGGAAGCAACAACAACAGACGTTTAGCTTCGTGCGCTGATCTTGAGCCACATCTCAGGTCACAAGAACGGCGCGTCAGCCTTTGCGCTGGTGCATGGAACACGGCACTGCCCGGGAATCACCTACTGCGATGACTGTGCTGTTCTCTCTCTCTCTGATCTGTTTGTTTGTCTCTTCTCTCTCTTTTCTCTCTCTGTCACTCTCCACACTCACCCACCCACCCCCTCCCCCCACACACAGATACTGTCAGGAAGGGTCTCTGCCTTCACCGTGAACAACATCACATACTGCGAGGACGGCGTTGCTTGCGCGCCGCGGACGCCACGCCTTGACTGCGCCAATCTTCCGCGCGGCCGCACCCCTCTGATGGGCGGCGCCCTCAGGCGGAAAATTGCTTTTGTAATCAGAGCTTTAATCTTGTAAACAGCAGCGTGCACGCGCCGCCGCCGCCGCCCAGAACGTCGCTCTCCGCACCGGAAGTGGAGGGACTGCAGCGTACGGCGCGCCGTTTACGCGGTAGGGAGGGGGGCGGAAGGGACGCATCCAAGATGGGGGTGAGACGTGAAGTGCCTCGTGGGGGTGGGGCAAATTTGCTGTGCAGAGACACAACACCCATTGACTTGTGTTGCGACACAGCACCCATTCAATGAGGCCAGGATACAGAACCCTTTGACTGAAGTGCGAACTCATCACACAGACTTGGCTTGTACAATGACACAGTTCCCATTGACTTGCACAAGGATGTAACATCCATTGACTTGTGCAGGAATGCTGCACCCATTGACTTGAACAGGGACACAACACTCGTGGACTTCTGCAGGACCCAACACCAAAAGCAAGTGATGTGCCTTTTTCACTTGCACTGGGATGCAAAGTGCGTTCGTGCACCCAGTGTTTCTCGTGGCCTCACTGCGGTGGAGGTCTCCCATTGGCTGCGCCGCCTCACTGCTCACGTGACGCGGATCGGGGGAACCTCGTCTGAGACGCGTTGCGTGATGTCTGAGCGGATCAGGGCGGGAGTGCAGCAGAGAAAAGTGAGAGAAGCACAGGCAGGGGAGGTTCCTGAAATTGGTATCTGGGGTCGAAACATTGCGATCGCACGTGGGGTGGGGGTTGGGGACTCCAAAGCGATTAGACTCCAATTTGCCCCTTTCCCCTCGTCAGGTGTCTGAATGCCCCCTTTCCATTCAGATCCTGATGTTCACTGTTAAAGACAAGATCTGCCCATTGGGATCAGCCACCCAACATGATAAGATCCCAAACCGTCTCTGTAACTGGACCAAAACAACGGAGGAATCACAGAACGAATCCAAGCAATTGGTCAGGTGGCGCAAATGTTGAATTGCGGGACCTTTTGGTGTTTGGGGCTTGCACTTGACCTTTCCAGGCCGATGCACAGTCCAGTAGGACCAACCAGAGGAATAGAGACAGACAGACAGACAGACAGACAGACAGACAGACAGAGATGGGGTTCGGGCCTCCAGCCCCGTGGCTCCGCTCCGAGACGGAGGCGCGATTCTGTCTGTCTGCATCGCTTTCCGCCTCTCTCGTCTCCCTGCGTCCGTGAACAATATCGAGTCGGCGAGAGTGAGCTGTTCAAACAATAACAGGGCGGATCCAGTTTGGGTGAGAGAATTTGGGAGGAGACGGAGCGCAAACACGATCTGAAAGAGATCGACACACACACACACACGCACACACACACACACACTGACCTGTGTGTGTGAGAGAATCATCATCAGCAGACACAGAGACAGAGACAGACAGACAGACAGTCAGTTGGTCAGTTTGTCTGTCAGTCAGTCAGTCAGTCAGTGAGAGAAAGAGCCACGTAGAGGGGCCAGAAAGACACAGAAGACAGAGGAGAGTGAAAGCGTGAGAGAGATGTGGAGTGAGAGAGCCAGTGAGAAGAGAAAGATAGAGAGAAAACAAAGAGAGAAACACAGATAGAAAGACAGACAGGAAAGGAGCGCGAGGGAGAGAGAGAGCAGCAGAGAGAGACAAGGAGAAGAACCTGGGACTGCTTTTTGTACTGCAACCCCTCAACTCTGAGGGAAATGTTGCACCCTTTGGTGTGTATCCCTCATTTTCACCCCTCGTACCCTACGCACCCTCTGCGGTACCTCCTACCTCCGCGGCATCGCGCCTATGTCCCGAGGCTCAGATGAGGAAGCTGATTGGCTGTGAGTGAGTACTCTCGAGCCGGGTACTCAGGAGGTACTCACGCCGCCCTGAGAGGCTCCTCCAGGCTCGGTTCCCCCTCACGCGTCTCTCAACAACTCGGCGCGTGTCGCAGTTATTAATTCTCTCTCACACTGCAGGAAGATCTGTATGGGAGCCACAACAAATCTCTTTTTTTCCCTCAGTCCCCTCGCTTGCTTCATCGCTCCCTTGCTCTTCGTTCTCTCGATTTGTCTCTGGCTCCCTCACTGCCTCACTCCTCTTGGTCGTTCTCTTGTTCCCTCTCTCCTTCACTAACTCCCTTGCCCCTCCCTTTCTCCCCTTGGGTATGTCTCTGTTATTCTCTTTGTGTCTTTTTCACTCTGGTTTTCTAACCCTGTTCCTCTTTCCCCTCTGTGGCTCTGCTCTCCCTTCTTCTTCTCTCGTTTTGTCTGTCTCTCTGTAGAGCTCACGTTGAACACCCATTCACTGCGCACAAATCTGCCATTCTGAGTGCCCATCTCCGCATGAAAAGGACAAGTAACTGTGGAAAAGTGTGTCGAGTGGTCGTCAGGGCTCTAGCCGCTGATCCAGGGTTTGGTCCATGGGGGACACCCAACTCTCATGACTGATCTTTTACCTGAATCTCAAGTTGGAAAAAGTGGGGCAGATAGCATGAATAGGGATGTTGCTTGTTGGGTGGTTGTGGGCAGGGGCACGGTACAGATAGGACCCTGAATGCAAAAAGACCAGCGGGGCACACAGGCCTGGGGCCCGGAGTGTTGAGGGCCAGGGGCGGGGCGCGGGGGGAGTAGGGGGCAAACCCCCTTCCATCACAGGGGGCCGAGCCCCAATCCCCCTCCCTCCATTTCCCGCCCCTGGATTTCGACGTGTGTAGCGTCTGAGGCTGAGCCTCTCCCTGAGTGACGTTCATCGCTAATGCTGCGTCCTCCTCATCCTCATCCGAGGCAGGATTTCATTGGAAACGACTGCTGTGTTTCCAGCTTTTCCAGGGGGGATCCAGGATGAGGACTGGGTACCCTGGACTGGGGGCCGGAGAATCTGGGGGCTCCGGGGGCTTGCGGGCCCGGGGGCTCTGGGCCACAACGGCGGATGGGGGGCGTGGGCCTGGGGTTCGTTGGACTTTTGTGCTTGGGGATTGGAGGGCCCATGGCGGTTGTTGGTCTCAGCACGAACAGAAACGCTGAACCAATGCCACTTGCCTGAATCCACCCCTGCGACTGCAGATTTTTACAGGCACGGATCCAGAAAATGGCCAGAGAGGTAGAAAAATCCATGAGGCGGGAAACCCGATTTCCACTTCTGATCAGTGTTCGTGCAAATTTTTGGAAGCGGTACAGTCCAGGGCAGACTGAGTCCTCCAGATTCGCCTCACTTCTCCGTGAGGCTTCTCTCCAGATTAAGTGAGACGCCCCTTGCTCTGCATTGACAGTTTTCTGTGAGGACTTTTTTCCCAAACTCATGATGATGATTTGGGAATGTCAGCCACGTTTGATCACGAAGTTGGTTGGAAGATATTTTGACTGAATTTTTGAGGAGAACAACAATTTTCAACAGAAGATGCTTTTCAGTAAGGTGTTCGTCCATTCGCCTGGGCATAAGTCTGTCTGTCTGTCTGTCTGTCTGTCTGTCTGTCTGTCTGTCTGTCTGTCTGTCTGTCTGTCTGTCTGTCTGTTGGTTTGTCTGTCTCTGTTTGTAGACAAACAGAGGTGCCCCTCGCTTTCTGGCTGTTTCCACAGAAAAAGTTGAGCATCTTGAGAAAGTGACTCAGAATACAGGTGTGAAATGCTCTTCTGTTGCAGCGCGACCCTCCCTAGGACCGCCCCTGTACATCGTGGGTGGAGGGGAGGAAGGCCGCGGGAGCTGCCGCAGCTGGAGGTGGACGCAAATTTGTAACAAACACTGTGTTGAAGTGGGCAGCACGTGTCCATGCAATGTCTGGGATTTGCTGACAAATTGTTTGTGACAGGGAGGAACAGGTGGAGTGGTTCCAGGCCAATTTCATAAACGATGCGTCATGAGTTGTCACAAGTCAGCAGACACTGCGTGTGGGCCTGAAGCTTTGCCTGTCGCACAGTTTTGACGCACCCAGTGTGAACACCTGGCATCATTCTGTCAGGTGCCGGCTCCTTTCTTTCTTTCTTTCTTTCTTTCTTTCTCATTTCACCACATGTTCCACGTGTTACCTTTCTGCTTCTACGCAGCGCAAAACCCGCAAAAATGTCCGATCCACTGAGAACCCCTTTCAAAAATTCCTCCGGTACCTTGCGTCTCTGTTCCCACCAATGTGCATGACAGGTCATCGAATGTAGAAACAGCCCCTGTTCAGCTGAGGCGATTCCTTGTTGGACAAACAGACACACAGTTTGATGATCATAGGAGGACGGACAAAACTTTGGGCGGGCAAGGGGTAAACTCCAACAACACAAGACAGTATCGAAAATTTACAATTGAAAATGTTGAGTTTCATGACAACATTTTGGGACGGAGGAGAGGCGACGAGTCAGGGGATGAGTTAGGTTAGTCCATGCCTGCCTGGCCTCTGCATCAACCCCTGCAAGAGGAGGGGAGGGGTGAGGAGAGTGCACGCTCCCTGACCCTCTGGATCAACCCCTGCAGGCCCACAACCCCACATCTGCTGGAGGATCCGGGTGGGTCTGCTCCACACGCCCCCCTCTCGCCTCGTTTCACCCATCACACAGCGCATTGCGCAGCTGACCCGCCGCGTGTGGGGCCAGGTCTGGCGGAAGCGAGTTCCTGAAATACTCGGGCTCTGGTGGGGGATACCAAGGGTGGATCCGGGTTTGGGGTGCAATTCCACTGTGGCTCCTGGTGTCTCAGAACCAGAGCACGACCGTAATATTTTCCGACGTCGTGCTGTGGTCCTGAAATTTCAGGACCACTGCATGACCAAATAGTATGGTTGTGCTGTGGTCCTAAAAATTTCAGGACCACAGCACGACCAAATATTGTGGTCGTGCTGTGGTCCTGGTCGTGCTCTAGTCCTGTTACACCGGGTTCCATCCACAATGAATGTATCAGATGTCAAAGGTGAATTTTACACGTGTGGTGCAAAGCTGGAAGAAGCTCCCCCGGCAGCATGTAGCTCTGGATCATCTGGAGGGAGCTGATTGAAACTTGCGCACTCAGATGCGAAATGCTCGTCAGTAAGTTTGAGGGAATTGGTTGGTTGGAAAATAAGGTTTGCTCAGTTTTGGTGTGTTGTCCGATTTTCTTCTGTGTTTTCTGGAAAACTCGAAGAATTCGTGATCCCGAAAGAGATAAAACGTTTTTCTTTGTGTTAGCGTCAGCCAAGAGTCCGGAAAAGTTGTTAAAATTTTTTGTTTGTTACTCACATCAGCCTGTCCAGCTTGAAGAGTGTGTAGTTGGGGAGAATGCTCTCTTTCATGTTCATGATTCAGCATTTTATGCCTCACACCGACAGCTGTTCGCAGGTCGGAAGTCAAGGGGCGCTGAATCCCGAGTCGACGCAGCCCTCACCTCCCTGCACCAGGAAATAGCCTTGTAACGGGAAGTATCCAGTGTGAAGCCACCCACCCACCCAGGCTCGCTGCGCCCACATGTTGCAAACTTCCCATCTTTTACTTTCAGCTTCCTCTGCGGAACCAGGGGAAGGCTACAGGGCCCGAGGACCACTGATCTCCCACCCAAATGTGTATTGCTGGTACGAAATGGAATGTCTCAAAAGTTGGGGGCAAAGTTGATCAAAGAGATTTTTTGGATCCCCCCTTGACCTTGGCCCTGGATCTGCAAGAATCTTCCTGGAACTTTTCTGCGGCAAGCAGCAAACAACACCTGGCCAGGCGGACACGCGTTTCCACTCCGTTGGGATCAATGTGGATGCATCATCTGCAGCGCCGTCCTCTCAGTGCGGAACTGAGGGCATTTGCAGTGCCATGCATCATTGTCGTGCGGCACGTAGGTTCATGCACGCAGTCTGGACCTGAGGCTCCAGTTCATGACCTTGGAAGCTGTGTGTGTTTTGCCAAAAAGAATTCCACGGGTGACGCTCACTTTGCACTCAGCCCGATCCGCTTTTGGTGCTTGACTGCTGGACCGACACGGCTGTGTGCCTGCAGGACCGACCCTGCTGTGTGCCTGCAGGACCCACGCTGTGTGTCTGTCGAGTCGAGTTCGAGGGGTGTGGTCCCTGCATCATGCTCCACAGGACGTCTTGCGGAAGGGAGACGCTAGATTCGGAACCGGTTCTCTTGGTTGCTCAAGCCAACCGAACTCCCACAGCCAGGGGAGGATGATCAGGGCTGATGGGCCAGAAGCCCAAGTCCCTCTGGTCCCTCAAAAAGGTGTTCCAGCAAGTTTGCATTGATGGACAGGTTGTTGTTGTCATTGTTTCTGCTGCAGCTGCTGTTGCTGTGGCTGGGATCGGTTCCCTTCAGGGTGGTCGTTTCCAAGAACGAATCCTGGATCTTCAACACCAACTCAAGATCTGCTCGGTGTTCAAGTTGCGCAGCAGTTCAGATCAATCTTCGACGAACTTCAATCCTCAACCCTTTTTGGACCAAGACTTTTCTTTCTGTCTTTGCGTGTTTGGTTCTCGTGCCTTTCCCTTGGGGTCAATTCCTTTCACCCTGACTCCCTTCTGTCTGTCCTGCATGGAGAACGCTTCCGTGATTTCACCAAACCACAATCAAGGAACATGGAAGGACAGACCACAGGGCAACAGCAACGAACCAATTGAGCTCTGTGTCTGTGATTAGGGTCAGAATCAGGGTGGAAACGAGCCCCGGTGCTCCAGCGGAACCAGAGGCGGCCAGCTGTAAATTAAATGGAACCAGGGTCATCAGGTTCACAGCTGATGAAGGGGAACCAACTAAGACTCGCCCAGGGAACCAGGGTCAGACTCCAATTACAATGCCCTGCTTTGCTCTTCTTGCAAAAGGAGAATCAGCCAAATTTAGGTGTCACGAAAAGAATACGACACACAGCTCCACCTGATTCAAAGGCTCTACTCAGGTGGATTTGTTGTGAACAGAGCACACGAAGAAAACCAGGATAAAGGTTGTGTGCGTGTGTGTGCATGTGCGCGTTCGCACGGGCGTGTCATATTTGACAGGGACTGGAAATGAAGAAGCACGCTTTGTTCAAAGAGGCGCTAATTTTGGCCCCGAGGAACAAAAAACACATTGTCTTCACATTTCCTTGCTTGCATTTCAAAATCAGGCTTTGGGCTCCAGGTTTGATCTCCCAAACCTCAATCCCTGGATCCTCCACATCCACCCCCGTAGAAAACGTGGACCTCTCAATCAGAAGGCGATCCACAATGAATACAGACGTGCGGCAGACAGAGGCAAGGGCGGAGAGTAATTTTCTCGTATCAATGGACGCAAATCCATGCACCTCACAAAAAACAAAGGTTTGCTCAGTGTCAGACTTCAGCGTCAGCACAACGCCGTCCACGCAGGGATTTGTGCGTGTTGAACAATTGTTCTCACGGCCTCTTGTTATCCTGTGCAGACTCCAGGTGTGGCGTTGTGGGGACAACGCTGCAAGGACAGCACAGAACAAGCACTGTGTTTTTGGCACTGCCATGACCACAAATCAGAATTGTGCTGCTGTGAGCTGGGGCACTCCGAGGGAAGCGATTGCTGTTGGGTCACCGCAGAATGTGTTGCTTGGGCAGCACTCTACTGGTACAGCGCTGCTGGGCCGGCGCCACAGACTGCACGTGAAAATCTCCGCAGGTTTGTTGAGGCTCAGGTTGCAACTTCAAAGTCTGGAGCACTGCGCTGTCTGAAGCGAGGAGAACAGACAAGAGACGTCGCCGCAAAGCAGGCCTGTGTGTCCGTCACCCGTTGGCTTCTGGAATTGCCAACGGACGCCACGTTAGTCTGGTGCACTGCCTGACCGCGTCGTGAAAACGCTGTGGAGAGTGGCTCCATGATGGTCACCCTGCTTGTGTCACGAGTTGGGGCTTTGCCCATTACTGTGTGACCTGACGTCTGGCAGCTGTGAGCGCTGAATGTTGGGACAAAAGCAGCGTTGAATGCAGATGGCAACATTCAGGGAAGTGACCGCAGTGAAGTCCGTCATCACAGTCCGTCGCGTCATGTCCACCGCTTGGACGGCGGACGGCTGAAGTCCCGCCGTCGTAAAGTGTCATCGCACGTCAGAATCAAGGGTGGACACAAGGGCCGAGCTCCACCCCGAACCCCAGGAAAGATTTCACTTCCATACCACTGACAACAAATCTCTTCACTTGATTCTGGATAAAGTTTTGCTTCGTTGAAACAGGTCCCTTGAGATCGGGCCCCGCTTGACCAAATTCTCAACCCGAGTCCTCACGTAAACAACTCAATCTCTCCACACTGACAGATGGGATGAGGGATGGGTGGGCGATAATTGAGCGATGTCCCGTTGACGTGACCGGCGTGGGTCCCCGTCGTCCCTCTGCCCCGCACTGCCCCGGGTGATAAGGCTTCCGGTGCAAAGCGATTGCGTCAGGTTTGATCAATAGGTGCATCGCGTGGATCCGAAGAAGTAGGCAGTTAAAACTGTGGTAGCACGTGGTTCGTGCTCCACTGACGCAATGCTCTTTCGGGAGGTTCAGCTGTGGTTGCTGACTATGTATCGTGGCGCGCGCTCAAATGTCGCTTGAAATGGTACCATGCATGCCTTTGCCCCTTGGCCCCTGGAGTGAGTCCTGGGGGGGGGGGAAGGGAGCTTGAGACAATATCCCCCCTCCCCTAATCTTCTGTTGCCAATGAGTGGTGCCGCACGCGCACACATGACATGAGTCCCTTTTTTTCAGGTGCGCCTGCTTTTCCGGGCTGAAGTTGGGTCTGCCACTCTCCCCATCAACAAACCATTGACCACAAAGGCAGCACAGCTGAAGCTGAAGTCGGGCAAGCTTTCACTGTTGGGCAAAGCCACTGCGTGTCCAACAGTCCCTTCTTCGTGTGAATCCTGTCTTCTGTGCAGGACTCAGATTCTGCAAAAACAGAAAAAAAATTGCTCGAACGTCCTGCTTGACAACTTGCAAGAAGATCTTGCATTGCGAAGGCCACAAAAACCTCCAGACTCAAAGCGAACCCTTCACCTGTATCATTCCAGTATCTCTCGCAAGAGAAATTTCATCAGTTTTCTCCTGTATCGCCCCGCTGGGCCTCGGGGATGTATCTCTCACTGCGGAGCGGCTGCCCACGGAACAATCAGCACCGCAATCAGGGAAAACAACACACTCAGCGCCGCATTATGAGGAGCCCACAGGTGAAACAGGAGCGAAGAGGTGGATCCTGCGTGAGGTAAGTTCCATATCATAGGAACCCGCACTGCCCGGAGAGAGAGAGAGAGAGAGAGAGAGAGAGCGAGAGAGAGAGTGAGAGAGAGAGAGACAGACAGACAGACAGACAGACAGACAGACAGACAGACAGACAGACAGACAGACAGACAGACAGAGAGTGTGTGGATGGGTGAGTGAGTGAGTGAAACAGGAGCAAAGAAGTGGATCCAGCAGAGGCAAGTTTCATCCCGTAGGAACCTGATGAAGTGAAGAACCAATGGTGGAAGGGAGTGCACAGAAAACGAACTTGCCACGACTTTTCTGAGTTTGAAACCTTTCAAAGACATCCAGAAGCAGAACCAGGCTTTCCTGACATCTTCGCCAGAGATATATTCTGACACAGAAACATGGCGTCCTCATAGGACGTTTGCGGCAAAGGTTTCTTTCGATTTCTTCAATTTTGAAGTTTGAATTTGTTTGCTTGTGTGTGTGTGTGTGTGTGTGTGTGTGTGTGTGTGTGTGTGTGCGTGTGTGTGTGTGCGTGTGTGTGTGCGCGTGTGTGTGTCGTGTATGTATGGCAGCGTCCCTGACCATTTCTGGTGTCGAGTCAATCTCACCGAACACGCTATCTGTTGGGGTGAGGAGTCTTTGAGCTTTGGTCTCTCTGGTGGCCCCAGAGAAGCCCGGGGTGTAAGGGCCTCTGACAACCCTTTTCCACAGCATGACCTCCATGACACAGGTTTCCGTACCCACTGCGACACACTGGATCTACCCATCAGCAGCGGCAATAGCAGCGGGACGGTTTGTTTACTCAGTGGGAGGAGCCGGTGGAGGAAGAGGCTCAGGTGTGGAGCCGTATCAGGTCCCGCTCCGTCAGCGTTATTGTTCTCACCCCAACCAAGGAAAATGTCAGGGACTGTGGAAACACAGGTGTGTGAGGGTGCTGTGAGGGTGCTGGGCTGCACGCTGCGCGTTCAGAAATCTGAATCAATGGACACGTCAATGGGGGGGGAGTAAAGGGGATGCGTCTGGTCTTCAGTCGTACGTGGCGACGTGATTTGGACGGGATTGATCTGCTTTGTAATTGGCTATCAGTAACCAAGGCTATCTGCCGTTTGTTCTGTGATTTTCACAAGGAATACGACTGTAGTGGGCCAGAGACCACAACAGAGTCCGCTGGATGGATCAGCTTTTCCACCGGCACGACACATGCAAAATGGCAGAAATGGGACAAACTTTGAAAACTAGCCTGTCTTGTGCAGCACTGCTGTGCGCCACGCGACAGGTTCAACAGACGACAACCTCGACAATCCCAACTGCAGACGGGCACATCCAACCAGACTAGAGAATCCAAAATTTTCCACAGATGAGTTCAATGAGTTCCTCACCAAAACCCTCTGGATGCAAATCTATTTCTATGCATGTCCCACTTCAGCCACAAATTTCCTTGCCTGATGTCCCTGACCCTAATTTCAGGCACAATTGACACACATTAGGCAACGCGGTTACTCGTGCGCCAATCAGCGGCCTCGCCATTGCGCGTCCCTCCCGGGATTCTATTGGCGGAAGTAATTTTGCCTCGGACCAATCAGCGAGGTTTTTATTGTTGTCGTCTCCACGAGGCGAGGATTGAGTTGTACGGGTCATTGATGATCAATTTGCACAGAAATTCGTGTCAATGAGGCTTGGATGGTTCTCTCTCTACGCTCTCAACAGACGTGCGGCACTTTTGCGGACACGTTACGCGGTCACCAAGAACAATCAGAATCAGGACTGAACCCAGGTCCTGGCCCCAGGCCCTCTGAAAAAAGACCCTCCCCCTGTAAAAAAGAATGATGCTGCGTACGGACCTGTAGTTACTTTTCACCTGAGAGGTTGGTCCACAAACAAAGTCAGGCCTCCCGTGGCCAGATACTGGATTTGCTGTGAAGAGTGCTGCAGACTAGTTTCTGGCCAAGGTGACACAGAAAAGAGAAGTTGGTGATCTCTCTCAGGTGCGGAGGGTGACCTGACCTGTGTCCCCTCTGTCTAGATCGTTTGTTTTCTGAAATAAAACAGTTGCATCTGTAGCTGCCCACACGGATTTGTCAAGAGCACAGATGTTCCGCTTCAGATGTTTTCAAGTGTAAAATCTCTCAGGCAACAAAAGCACGAGGAACGATGGAAACTTATGTTCGGTCAATGCTGGCCCAATTTCTCCACGGGTTTTGGTGCTTTCAGAGCTGTGCTTCACCCAGATGTGGCCTCCAATGGAGGTTCCTCCGCCCACACAAGTCTCTATTGACCAGTTGCAGGGAGCTGAGGTCTGTGGAGATTTCATCAACCAATCAACCGACTTGTTCCTCGCCTTTCAACACTGTTTGGTGTTCACTGAATCTGGAGCTGATGTCCACAGCAGCCTTGGTGTGTTGATCCAGGACGGGGGCAGCCAAGGAATGCTGAGGTTTGTCCTTCTCCAGTGCTGTTGCGTGGCAGTCATGAAACCCTGGCAGTTGGGCCTCCCTGGACCAGATCGTGGATGTATCTCCTTGTTCCTTCCTCATGGACTCTTGGTTTTGCCCACCAAGACACAATTTGAACTTAGCGCAGGACGCATCCACTTTGAACAGGTCAACTTAAGCACGTGGTTGATGTTTCACAACAGCTTCCCCAGCATTGTTTCAAGGGGTGCAATCACACATGTGTGAACGCAGACGTGCACGTGACATGGGTCCATGCGTCTGTGACCTGATTCGCGGGAAGATTCAATCATGTGATCTGATCGATCGAATTTCCCGTGGGACCCGCGAGAAGCATGCTGTGTGTGTGGAATTTCGTGAGTGCTGAGGCTTTCACTGGGGGGGGGGCGCATCCAGGGATGGATCCAGGGCCCAGGGGCACGCTCTCCTGTCCCCAACTAGTTTTGTGTCACAGACTCAAGTGAACACAATTGGAACTTGGGGCTCCAGAAGAATCTCCACCCGAGTCATAGCACTCCTTTTTTGTCTTGAAAAGTTGTGAAAACGAAAGCAATGGCATTTCCACAGTGACTCCACATTTGGGCGTGTATATTGGCAGGGGCTGGGCCGCCTCACTGCACAAAATATTTTCATGCCACATTGACACGTGCGTGTTTGAATGTAAAGTTGGACGCACTGACTCCAACAAATGAAGCCACAAAAAGTTAGTTTTCTTTTCCTGAGGGTCTCACACCGCGTGCGACAGAGGTTGGTCCCCCACCCTGGTCCGCTGTCTGATGTTGATTCTGCTCCGGTGGACCCAGCTTGAGGGCGGGGGACGCCTGGCTGGCGGGACTGGGCTCCAGGGGTCATCGCTGAACCTGGTCAAATCTACAGGATCAGCAACCCACAGCTGATCCACAGGGCAGGACCAAGGCCAGGTTCATACAGGAACCGCCGCGTGCTTTGCCATTTCTCAAGTTGATTGGCATCACCACCAGAGGCGCAACGTCGTCGCTTGAGACGCAGCGTCCACGACGTGTTCCCAGGTGCAACGCACGACACTTTTGAGTCAGCAACCAGGGGCAGAGACACAAAACACGACGCGTCCAGTGCAAGGGACGATGCAGGCTGTACAGAATTGCACAGGGAAGGATGGAAATCGCTCGTACTCGTACCACATCCAGTGGAGGACAGGCCCAAACTGGCGCCTCGCTTGAGTTACGGCCAAGAGTGTGTTGCGCTGGCTGTTGCAGGTCTCTTGGGTGTTGCATCGTCGTTTGCAACACAGCACAAATTGACTGGATGCAAGGCATGCACGACGCACCCAGTGTGAGACAGGCCCAGCCTGGCGCCTCTCTGGTGTTGTTGCGGTAAATGGCGAAACCTCACGCGGCTCTGCAGAAAACACAGGAACCTTGATCTTCCAACGAGATGGGTAATCCTGTGCACCACAGTCCTGCAATTTCACCCACAAAGAAGCGATTTGGGATTGTCGTCTGTCACGCACATGTGGACTGGGACCAAGATGGCGCTGGCGTGCACGGGAATACACCGCGTCTGTGGTTTGGTCTGTGGATCTGTGGTGTGGGTCTGAGCCTGTTGGTTCACAGAGTAAACTCCATGCCTCGCTGTGTGGACAAGCAATCCGCTGAGCCGTACCGTCATTGCAGCACTCTTCCTGCAGCGCCGTCCCTGCAACACTGTCCCAATCCCTGCAGTCTGCATATGCGTTTCGCATTGTATGAAACAGAACAATGGGACACACCCCATCACGAGGACTGTTCTGCACTCGTCGTTTGGGTGTGTTTCAAACGCATTAAGACCTGCTGGGACGGCACTGCATTCTATGAGGTGACACTGTCTGCCACAAGGATACGACGTAGGCCTGAAGCCTACAAGGACAGCACTGAAATGCGCGACGTTGCATTCTCAAAGAACAAACACTGCAGAGCACTGCAGGCAGTGTGGATAGTACAGTGTCCTGCGAGGACGGCGATACATAGAGCAAGGGTGGCACTGTCTTCTGCAAGGACGGTCCTGAATCCTGTAAGGACAGCCTTGTATTCTGAATGTTTCGCACTGCAGGCAGCGTGGCTGGTGCAGTGTCCTGCGAGGACGGCGCCGCAGCCGTTGTGCGTGTCAGTAGCCCCGCCACGCGACAAGCCGACTGCTCGTTGTAAGACGGGGTTTGCCGACGGAAATTGGCCGTCGCGACACAGACGACAGCCAGACTCACACCGAATGTACTCAGACGCGTGGTCCCGTCGCCATGATCACGCGACAGCGAGCGTTATCACGAGAGGAGAAGGACGAGACCAGTGGCCGCTCTGGTACGTGTGTCTGAAGGACAATGTCCCTGCTACGAAGTTCAATTTCTTTTGGCACGACACATCGACAAAACAGGATTTTGCAGAACCCGTCAATAACTGGGAGCTACAGAAAGAAGAGGGAACCGATGGATCTCAGATCGGGACAGAAGGACCTTAGCTCGCATCTTGACCCAAGGTTAGGAGTTCATCGGGCGATCAACTTCTGTCTTCCAAAAAGTAATTCTGATAACATTGAAATCAAAAGGAATCATGGCCATTTTGCGGATGGCAGAACTTGACCACCCCACGCATTTCAATGCTTTCCACAAAGTTTCGAGCTCAAGTGGGGTGCATTCTGGGGTGTATTCTCACAACGGGCCATTGAGAAAATGCTGAATCCTGAATTGACCGTGTTGGTGCATTTCCCTGTGCGGAGCTAAGACCTTCAGTACTCCTTATATATATATACAGTCAGCATTCCCGTCTCCCCACATGCTGCCCGTACAATGACCTTATCAGGCCCATCAGACATGCGCGCAGCGGAGGAAGCGCCAATTCGGCCGATTGAACCGAGTCCTGTGGGGACAAGCGAAGGAACTGTCCGAGGTCTGTCTCACACTGGGTGCGTCGTGCGGTGTGTATCGCTGTGAGTCAGGCTGGGTTTGCACTGGTGGAGCGAGGCAAGCCAGTGGGATCTTGGTCCTTTGGTAGATGCAGAGTCTGGATACGCCACACTGTGCATCCCTGATGAAGTCCATGGGCGTTGCAAGGATAGGGGCCTGATTCACTCTGATTGGTCATGCGTTGCGTTGTTCAAATCAGTGGAAACTTACTCACTTGGAAGATGATGCAGAACCCGTTGGCAGGTGTGGAGATGCGAGACACACACACACACACACACACACACACACACACACACACACACACACACAATCCAACCCAAACACAGAGTGTGAAACTGGTCTGGGCATTCAATGAAAACGTTGTCTTCATGTTCTTGGCCGCTTTCCTTTGTATTCCGTTGCTTTGTTCACTCAGAACCTGTTGACAGAGAGTTCAACTCGCGACGCATCCAGTGTGAGCCCTGCAGCACATGTAATATTCCCGAGTGATCCACGTTCTGAGAAGGGAGAGGAATAAGGGCAGGACGGACCTGGATTCCCCCGCCCCCTAATGAACACAATCAGCCCTGTCTGCGCAGACGCACTCTCAACACATGCGCACTCCATGACTTCAACATCCCCCCCCCCCGAGAAACAGGACCAGGCTTCGGAACACGTGGAACATGGTCCTAAAATTTTAGGACCAGGTCCCCACCTGCTAACAGGTGAGGACATGGTCCAAGAAAAAATTTGGGACCACACCATGATGTCGTTATTTGGTCCTGAATTTTTAGGACCACGTTCCGCTGGTGGAATGGAATGCAGGTCGGAGCCTGGTCCTGAGACACCGGGGGGACCCCATGGCCCCCGTCCCACGCAGCCTCCTCCTCCAGCCACATCCAGTGGACTCCCCCTCACCTTTTGATGAACACAAATGAGTCTCTGTGTGCGCAAAATCACTCTCACCACAAGCGAGTGACGCGCACTCCGTGACTCTGTTGTCCGTCCCAGGGGTCTCCATCTGTGTCCGCAATGCGAGGGTCCCTTCCGCCCCCCCCCCAGAGCCCCCCTCCCCACAAATGTCAGCAGATCATGGGCTCTGGTTGGAGAGGCCTGACCTGTTTTCTGCGCCAGACGAGTACTTCAGGGGTTTTCATATTGGTGACGAGCGGTCGTTCACTAGGCTGACGTCATAGGGTTCAATGTTAGATTTGGACACCGACGTCAAAAGAACGAACGCGCGTCACCAATGTGAAAACCCCTGTTGTCTTGGGCCCTCTCGTTCGCACGGGCTCAGCACATATTGGCAAACTTGTCGTGGTTTCTTGAGGTCGCAGAAAGAAGTAGAACCCACGCACGTTGCAGTCGAAAGAAATTGAGTCTGCGGATCTGGGCACCAAAAACGTTCGTCGTTTCCAATGCGAAATCTTCCGCCTCTGCGTCTGCATTTCTGAGGGATTCTGAGTGGGACCGTTGAGGGGCATTGGACCTGAGGGAGCGACGCCTCCGAGCAACATCGATTTCTGCCCGTCCAGGGACAAGGAACATTGGTCCACTGTGAGTGACGCACTGACGCTGTTGGGTCCAGGGACACAGGGACCAAGGGGCTTCTGCATGATTCTCAAGAATCGTTGAGTCCAAGACCCCAAACAAAGTTTTCCTCTTGCTGGAATCTTGCAGTGCTCAGTGTTATTCCTTCATTTGCGCACACGTGCAAAATTGTCTCTTTTTCAGTGTTCTGTTTCAGAGGACAATGAGCTACGTAAGGTGTCGCGCCTCCCTGCAGCAGATCCTGGACCCTCCCAACATTGCCACCCTGGATCTGCTGGAGCTGTGTGGGAGTTTCTCTACAGGTGTAGGAAGCCTGTCATCCCTGCGTTTTCCCTGATCCCCTCCGTGTGCGCTGCACTGGGAAAAGTTCACAGAGAATACAATCTCCATCTTGAGCGGAATCAAAGGGCATCCGGGTTCAATTTGCACAGCCGCGTTCACAACGAATGCGTCACACGTTTCGTTGCTGCGAAAACAACGGTCAAAGAAGTTGCAATCGAGATCCCCGACAGCAGATACATGGGCATGGGCTGGAGTCAGCACGCAACGAGGTCTACCCTGGTGACAGCCAGGGCTGGAACCAGGATAGAAAAGCCTTGGGGTAGTTTGAGAAATGTGCACCTGCGACGCAATATTTGTGTGTGTATGTGTGCGGGCGGAACTTGTCTTTTCCGAGTGTCCAGGGAGGTCATGAATTAGGGCCGATCGCCCAGACAACCACCCTGGATTCAGAAAACGGCGCAAAACCGTCAGAGGAAAACCTGAACTGATTTTCCCCTGTTGCCAAACCCCCCAAAAGGCACAAGAAACCATGGTCATTGCAAAACGCAAAAGTTCATTTTGGCTTGTTTTGCATTGCGGGGGTTTGGGAGTTTGCCCACTGCCCTTGAGGTAACCAAGGGACGCTGAGTCGCGTTGTTGACCCTGAGGCTCAGTGACCGTACGCGCACCGCCTCAACCCATTCAGCGCAAAACAGGCGTGAGGAAAGAAACCTTTGCTTCACACGTCTGCACGATCAGGGAGAAGCTGCTGCTGCGGCTGCGTGCGCAAAGCTGTGTTACGGCCGGGGCCGGGGCTGCACTGCGTGCTGCAGTAGGGAACCTCGCAGCTGTTCAGCACTGAAGCAGCCGCTGCCGCTCCAGGTGCACGTGCGTTTGGCACGCGTCGCTGAGATAGGAAGTTTCTGCAGTGGCTCTGCAGTGTTGTTGTCTGCAGTGTCAAGACACGCTGTTTCAGACAGGTTTGGCTTGGAGTGATTGGAGCTGGAGCGTCGCTGACCTTTCACGTGCGTCAGGCTTCTCAGGAATACGGAAGATTTTCCTGGTTCATCCAGGGGAAAACGTGCTGTTGTGGACGGATGTTTTCACACTGGGGATTTTGTGGGTTGGAGACAGGGACTTTTTGTATTGCAGTACAGCATCGTCACGGTTGCGTACAACACGCAGTTTTGGGCAGGTTTGGCTTGAGTGAATGAAGATCTGTGGCCCTCCAAGCGTTTGTCGCTGCATTGGAATTTTTGTCCCAACCGGGACGTTTTGCAAATGAAAGTTTTGTTCGTGTTCCGTGTCCCAACGGCTCGCGCCTTCAGGAACAAACACACAAAAAAAAGACAGTGACAATGGCAGAGACCTGATCAGAACATGTCACAAGGCGCCAAATCTAACACAGCTAAACTTGCCTGAAACTTCAATGTGCGCCACAAAAGCCCGTCTCTGCCCTCACATCCCCAGTGTGAAAACTGCAGGAATTTACACACATTCTTCATCACAGAAATTCCCAGCTTCTTTTTCCCTTCAGCCACAGAAGGAACTAAAGGTAAGACGCTCTTACCTCCGCACAGAGGTGACTCCGATACTGATTAATTTCCTGTCTGCGGATGGAGATGAATCACCATGGCAACAGAGGTGGATCCAAGAGGCCATGGCAACCACCAGAGGGCTCTGATTAAGCACGTAAATCTCCCTGGAAACAATCCATGCTTTGTGCCTGGTTTGGAACGCTGGATTAAATTCAGTGGAAGCGTGTACTAATTTGGTCCGTGGGTTCTCAGAATTGTTCTTCTTGTGCCGCACAGACACAACACAAGTTCGCTGAACAAGTTTGAGTTCTGTCCTGGACTCTTCAAAAGTAAACAGATTTCCATGTTTGTTTCTTTTCTCTGCCTGTTTCAAAAAGTCAGTTTTGCTCAAGACAAAAAGTTCCTTGTGTTCTGTACTTGTAATTGTTCGATAATCTCAGTTTTGCGTTTGACTCTTCAGTTGAGACCAGGTGCTTTTCGCGTGCCAAAGTGAACGATGTAGTACGCGAAGCATTACCTTCGCGAGGTCCATGTGGAATTTTAGGGAACTCACTGCGGATCCATGGGTCCCATGTTAAAAACCTGTCAAGATCTCGAGGTCTTTTGTACCACCAAGGTGCGTGGGACCCTTATTGCATCAGAAAATCAGAACCCATCCAAATTCTGCAACATCACGCAAGTGGCAAACTTTTCACGTTTTGATGGGTCAAGATTTTCAAAAGTTGAACGCGGTCCTCCCTTTGGGAACCAGACCAAACCCCAGGCCCGCCCCCGCATTTCCTGTCTCATTCCTCTGCAGGGCGGAAGTACATGTTCTCATGTCCCAGTTTCGCGCGCAACCTTGTCAGGGAAAATCACAGCGAGGGTGTAATTTGGCTGACAAGTTGCGCATGAATCTGGGATTGATTGGCAGGCGGGAATCTCCGTGATCACATGCTGGGAGAGAGTGCGAAACATCCATCTTCTGGGGGCGGATCCAGGGGGTGGGTCCGGGCGGGTCCAGGTTCGGGTCCAGGATGGGTTCAGGGTGGGGTTCAGTGCAGGTCCAGGGTGGGTCCTGGTCAGTAGGGATGGGTCCAGGGCGGGTCCAGGGACAGGTTTGTCCAGGGATGGGTTTACGGGCTCTCGGGGCACATCCAGGGTCACCACTTGATAACTTGGTTTGGGGGAGCTTGACTTCAACATCGGTCTCCAACGTCAACGTAGAAAACTACAGGTGGAGCAAAGACTAAGGTCCGAGTGCTTGGTGCTTTTCTGCAGGGAAACATGTGTGCAGGGGTATGACAGGGAAACCACTCCCTTGATCCGTATCTGGTTCTTTGCGGCTTGCTTCCTGGGTCCAACAGCACTTGTTTCCTCCTGTGGTTTGCACTGCATCATACCTCCGCCCCTTGTTTTCCTCACTCGCCCCTCATATCCAGTGAACCTGACTCCCAGTGTGATTGGGAATCTGATGGAATGCGCTGTTTTCCTGCAGACGTGAGAGAATCGACTAAAGTTACGTTGCTCAAGGTACGAAGCTTGACTGTTCACGTGTCTCTTGTAAACCCTAAATCTTGGTTTGACGTTATGTTCCCCAAATCACGTGAAAAGTCGGGCTTCCACAGGGTCTGAGGACCATTGGAGGATTGGCCCCCTTCAGGATCTAGAGCCCCACAGAACGCGGTCCCCAGGGGTCTGAGCTTCTGTTCAAACCCTGTCTCACCCCTGGGGGTTGGGGGCCTCTTGGAATGTGTAAATTCCCTCAGGATGTTGGGACCTGCAGGGAATCCAGGGCCCCTGGGCCAACCCTGGATCTGCGCTTCGCTAACAGCTGCAGTGCTTCTTCTCTCGCGCCTTTTGCCACATGAAGAGAGAGAAAGGATCTGAGAGTTCCTTTGAAAGGCACGGGAGGGAGACAGGCAAGGTGTGTGGAGGCTTCATTCATTCACTCTGGCTTAATGGCAGCTCTGCGATGGTTGGTTCGCACTGGGTGCGTCGTACGTGGCGTTCTTCTTTGCGTTCATCGAGGGTTCGCGGGCCACCTGTGTGTGTGTGTGTGTGTGTGTGTGTGTGTGTGTGTGTGTGTGTGTGGGCGTGTCCTTGGCCTTCGTGCTCCTGTGCACGTCAATGGACCCCACGTGGGTCAAGGCCTGTTACACACCAGATACACGACAAGCTGAATATATCAACAGACAAACAGACAACGTCAATTGACCTGTACAGAAATGCGCAGAAGTGAACTGGATTCCAATGCACGACGCCTCTAGTGTAAGATAGGCGACGTGGAAGTATAAATGGCAGCTGTGGGAGCTTCTGAAGCGGTGTCTCTCAGATACACGTTTACAAAGATGAAAGCGCCAATTTTGAAAGGTGCTTCATGCGGCGCCGTCCTTTTAGGGTGAAAGTCAGAGCTTGTGCAGGAGTCGTTGAAATGGATGGTTTGAGGCCTGGGCGTCATTGTGTGCAGCGCCATCCTGGCCGTCTGTTTTGAGACTGCCCAGCACTGGTGCAAGGACGGCACTGCAGCATCATTGAACATTGAACATTTGCCTGCAGCCCCAGGGACACGAGGGTTGCGCTGGCACATGCGCAAGGACGGTGCTGTAGCTTTCACTGCGAACACCACTCAAATCTCTATCAAATCTCAATTTCCAGCACTGCGTGCGCGTCTGAAGTTGAGTCGCAGCTTGTGGCTACCACGAGCCCCAATGAAGGTCTGTCTTTCCACCGTCCTCTGTGCGGCCCTCGGACCACGGGCGTCAGGCCGCCCCCGGGGGCTCCCCGCACAGGCGCCCCGGGAGGCGCTGTGAGGCGCCGCGGCGGAAAAATTGCCCATAGCCGCGGAAAGCGCCCAGAGAGACGGGCGGTGAAATGCTCGCCGCAACCAACCGCGAGACAACCGCGAGAGAGAACATTGTGAAGAACGAGAGTTGGTCTGTGGCACAAGACTCCGTCTCCTCATGTGCTGTGTGATGCAGTGATGCAGAGGGAAGGCTTTGGTTTGCTTCAAGCATTTGACAGAATTCCCATACCTCGCGCGTGTCCACCTGAGGTGTTGGTCTCTGTGACCAGCTCGTCATCTGAATGCATCTGGTGCTGCAGGGGGCTCAGTTCTGAGAGTGTGTTCGCGTGATGTGTAGAATCTAGGGAACGTGCGTGCATTTGGAAGAATTCCTCATAAAAAGCGCCTCACGCGTGTGTCCACCTGAAGGCGTGTGACCAGCCCAGCATTTAAGTGCGTCTGGCGTTGTATCTCGTGCGACGTTCTGAGAGTGTGTTGTGTGATGCAGAGGGCTCAGTTTGGAGAGTGTGTTGTGTGATGCAGAGGGCTCAGTTCTGAGAGTGTGTTGCGTGATGCAGAGGGAAGCGTGTCACCCGGAGACAAGCTGCGTGTTAAAAGGGGTCGATAGACTCCGTAAGGTGTGTAAGGTCCATTCTCTTCATCCTTTCCTCCCTGCTGCAGTCGCCCTCCTTGCCGCCTCCCTGCAGAAACACGCATTGATTATGCAGAAGGTTCCAATGGTTCACACCGCAGGCGTTGACATGCATTTCGCCCCAAGCTAATCCACGAGAATGTTGAGCCATGGGTATAATCCAGGGCGAGACAAAAGGGCCCTGACCCAAAAGGCCCTGTCCCCGATTGGGTTGTGCATTGCAACTTAAAAAATGCAAAACAGGGAGTCAAATTTTGTAGGGGGCGGGGAGGGTGTGCACCAGGCCTGGTTTTCAAGTATTTACATTCCTATTGCCCATGTTGGCATGCAGTTGGCAGGGAACTGCAGAAAGGCACGAATAAACAGACGGACGGACCCATCACAAAGGAACAGATTAACACACACAGAGTGTTGACAGTTTTCTTCAGCAATCCTCTTCAGCTCTTCTGCAGCTACACACCTGTGCACACAAAGGAGATACAGGGACCCAGCGGGGGCGGACTCCAAGCAGGGGGTTCAGGGGCCCCAACCTGAAAAGAAACTTTTGTTTGTGCAAAGTTGAACTTTGTCCTCAAGGGACAGGACCCTCCATCCGTTCCTGGATGACAAACGATTGCACAACCACACGGCAGGAAAAAGATGAAGCATGTGTTTCGACTTGCACGGTCGGCAGGACAGCAACACCAGGCTTGCACGTTTCGGTTCAACACATCGTCGACTCGTTGATATCAATTGATAAGACTTGAAGATAGATCCTCCAACAAAGAAATTTTTCTTCAGTGCTTCCGTGTGGTGCACCTGTTCACACAGAGAGAGATGCGCAGGTAGATACAGCGGGAGATCGTGGGGAGATACGGCGCGGGGTGCAGGGGCTTCCGGGGGGGGGGGAACCTCTCCTCACTCGCCGCGGTGTTTGCTCGGCCGCCCGGAGGCCTGATTCACACCCCGGCCGTGTCATTGGGCGCTGCGTGGGTTGTCTTGAATGGCTCTGTCAGCATGGTTCCCTCTGCATATGCCACGTGTTGCGTCGCATGTCAATGGACAATGCCTTGCAGGAACGCGAGGTGTGACGCATCCAGTGTGAAACAAAGGTCAGTTTGGACCAAGCCAGCCTCACGCTGAAAAAGGCGTGTCGTCCCTCTCTGCCCCAGTGCTATTGGAGGCCACAGCTACATCTGTATTGAACAACATTCACAGCACAAGGGGTTCACATTTGGGAAACAGTTACAGTTGGTCCCGCATATTTCGATAGTCAAAAAAGCATAACTTTTTCATCGATATAAAGGAACATCAATTTATACGGGGCCCTCTTATATCGATGTCTCACATGCAACAA
>JAAUXT010021755.1_pt1 | contig 39442 bp, 37 predicted proteins | sample 7278171 | NCBI WGS metagenome assembly JAAUXT01 (sample SAMN14350112, study PRJNA611818) | marine sediment metagenome | isolation source: surface marine sediment (1.8m) | place: French Polynesia: Moorea | collected 2018-08
TAAGGATGGGGTGGGATTTTGGCAAAATTCCACACATTCCATACATTCCAAAGTGTGGACATTTAAGCTGAGAGCGGCACCTAGATGGCCGCTACGCGACCATCAAAAATAACAACGTTTTACAGAAATCCACTCGTGCTATGATTGTGAAGAACAGATTGAGGCCACTCTGGGCGGCTGGATAGCGCTCGCAGGTCATCACGTGCGGCTTTGAGTGACAATAATTCAGTTTGAACAAACCCAATTTGAAGTGTATTCGCGTGGCAGGCGACAAGAAAAATTGCACAACATACAAGATGTAGACGAGCTGTCTGAGTAACTCAACAACTTGTAAACCAGATCCACTTCAGTTTTGTTTTCTAGTCCTTGGCAGGAAAGGTACAAACACATTACATTGTTCCGTCTGTGCCGTGTGCCGTATGCCCCCTCTGTTCCCGCCTGGTGTTCTGGCGTGTTCGTTTGGATACCAGAATCACAACTCTCAGATATGCAGCAGTGGTTTGGACTTCGCTTTCTGTCGGAAAGTGCGTGTGTATATATGGTCCAAATCCCAGCTTGTTTGATTGGAAGACGCACATTTTCCCGATCGTTGGAGTGTTCGCATGGCCATAACGTGAAAGATAACAGGAATCAGACGAGCATTGTCAGTGGATGTTTCTCTTATCCGTGAGCAAACGTCATCGCAAACCCTGTTTGACCCGAGATTTGTACGTTTATCCTCACTTACGTGAATTGGAGGTGTGTGTTGATTTGATCTGAAGGATTTGGGACAATGAATTGTGAGAATAATCGAGGGAACCTGTTGCGAATTGGCCTCAAACACAACTGATCTGTTTGTCCACAATCTGTGTTTGTCACTGAAGGCTTGACGCTTGACACAAAGACAGGGACGCGTGCGTGAGTTCGTTCAGAAACAGAAAAACAGCAAAACCAATTGTGCGAATTTTGTGGGAATTGATTCCTGTTTTTTTTTATTTCACTTTTATCTCACCAAGCCGATCACGATCAAGTGAGAAAACTTCAGAAAAATTCTTCAAACCAGGCAGCCCTGATGGGTAAATCCTTGTGGTGAAAAGTGTTGCTTACAGAGATAAACACTTATAATTCATGGGAGACACATGTCACAGGTCTGACCAGAGGGTCTTAGAGAAGCACCTGATTCGTGACACAGGTTCTAAGCACTCGTCTTAACCCAGCAGGTCTAAGCTTGTGATTATGTCTCTCAAACACAGAACAGTAGCGACCGAGCCAAAGATTAATCCAAGCTGTCGTGCCATTTGGGTTGCGTTCTGCGTGCTCGACCCTGGTCCGATGATTGTTCAGGCTGGATAAAGACGGTCTTCTATCAATCGGCTTATTTGTCCAAATCTCTGTTTGGCGTGGCGAGGGACGCGTTGTCAATATCAGACTGGGTGTTGAGCAAACCGCAGCAGCAGCGAGGAAGAACTTGGCCGTGAGAGTCGAAGACTGCTTGTCTTCCTTGAACTTCCAGAGCGACGGCTCGTTTGGAAACATAATTCTTATCTGTCAAGCAAGAAGCGACAAGGCGAACAGTACGGTTTGTACGAGTATAGAGCACTGAGCACTTTCATGCGAGAAAAAAAGCAGCACCAGAAATAGATTGAAGCGTTTGTTGATGGGGGGGGGGAGCGGCACATATGATCAACAAGACATTGATGTATCACACCTCACCCTGTCGGCAATCTAAAATATTTGTTCTGGTCAAGCGCCTTTGAAGCTCAACTGCAATTGAGCAATTGTTTGACTGACATGACGTTGTAACTGCACATAAATTTAACTCGGCCGATTTGTTGCTTCGGAGGACCAAAACACAATTTCCACTCCCAACCCTTTCCATCAAAATCACTCAAGCAGCGGCGAGCAGTAGCTGGTTTGACAGAATAATGCAACTGTTCCACCCACGTTTTGTAACCCAATGCAATGAAATGGCTGAAGACAATTGTGCAGTTAACTCAACGTTTTAGAACTTAAATGCTAATTGTTTGGGTTGGCAATGGGATTACCATTTGGGCGAGCAGTGCTTCTGTGACAACAGCAATTAAGCCTCATTAGCAGGTTGGTGCAGCCGGCTCAGGCTGCATCACGAAAACAATTGAGGGCCGACGAACTCAACTCAACTTGTTCAAGCTGATCGCGCGCGCGCGCGCGCGCGCGCGTGTGTGTGTGTGTGTGTGTGTGTGTGTGTGTGTGTGTGTGTTTCATTTTAGGAAAGTGTGAACGAATCTTTCAGGAGCATAGCTTGTTTTGGAACAGAACAGTTCAGACAAACAAACCTCACAACCACCATTTGTAACACTGGTCTGAAGTTTTCCATTATTTTCCCATCATCATTATGGAACATCATGACGCGCTTCCACCTCTGAGGAATTCAAATCAGTCGTGATCACCCATAATTTCAGGGCTTCGTGTCAACATGGGTCGAAAATTCCCAACTGTTCACAATTTTCTCTCGACACCTTTTGTCTCATCCAAGGAAATAAAGAAATGTGTTGAGCACAAAAGTTTGAAAACGCAAGTGAGGGAGGCCGTTTTAATGTTTGGGTCACCTCACTTGCCTTTTCAGACAGAAATCTGGCGATATTTCCTGCTTCTTTCGTCCCTAGTTAAAAACGCTTTCTTTTCTCAAGTAGGAAGACGCTTTGCTGGGATATTGAACCCTTGAATGTGTTTGCTGAGGAAGGAAAGAGGTTAATAATGAAATGTGCAGGGGACAGTGGATGTCGGAGAAGGTTAAGCCCCAAGTGTTTACCAGGCTCAGATATTGTGCTGTAAGAGAGTGAGAAATGATGAAGGTTTTAACACCCCTCATGTCATTTACACACCTTCTCATTGCTCTTTTCTCAGCTGCCTGACACCTCTAATGAATCCGCAGTGTCAATACCGTCCCCAACTAATATGTCCACTCAGGGAGCAGCATCGGAGAGGGATCCTGGTCTCGTCTTTCTTGAAGCTTTCCCACAAAAAAGATGTTTGTTGCGCAACAACCGCCTGTTTCCTGGACACCGGGTTTGGGGCGTTTGATTTCGAATCCCTTTCTTCTCAAAACAATCCTTATTTGCACGAAAGATTCCCCTTTGGTTGGACACAAACGAAGCAGCAAGTTCGACGATGACTCTTGGTCAGTTCCTTTCTGGATCCAGCACTGAGATCATCAGAGAATATTGCCACCTCCTGGCCTGAACTATTCACAGAAGTGGTGTCCATTACACCCTGTGGCATTCTTAAAAAGACGAATATGGCACGAAAAGGCAGATATAGGACCTTAAGCCTTCACTAAGGAGCGAAACCGAATTAAAAGGTCTGAGGTAATCCACCGCAGTTGACATTGAGAAATTGCCAACTTGATGACTTGAAAAATATGTGGTTAAAGTGTGCAATGACTTTGGCAAAAGTTGGAGAACACGACTCAACCTTGTTTAAAGGACTTTTTCCACGAAAACCGAGAATCGGAGTGATGAGGAGGCGTCAAAATCAGTGCAGTTTGATGTCGCTGTGAATGGTTTTCACCCCCGGCTTTTGGTCAGGAACTGAATCACATTTGTTTTGGTGACGTACGCGACCGAAAACTTCAAGTTTGACATACCGTGGCCGCGGCTTTGCTTGCTCTTTCACTCACCTGACCGCCTAATTTCAATCGATCACGTTTTGTGGTGCGCTTTCTGTCAATTTGTAATTTCAGTTTTGGGAGGGGCTAAGTGATTCAGATCGATTTGGGGACAGTTCCCCAACACAGAGAGTACACGCAGAATTGTTGCCTTGGAGCCTCGTAATTCATTTTATTGAACAAATTCTTGTCAGCTGAACAAAAAGCAAACAAGACAGTGCTCAGCGCATGTCAATCTAACTGGAGAGAAATCGATTTTCTTTTGCAGGCAAGCTATGATAAAGCAATGATAAGGGTTTCCAGACGGAGTTTCACAATGCGCTCCAAGTTTGGTCAAACAGCCCATTTATCCAACGCAAATTCCAGGCAGATTTGAATCTGCGGAACGCAAGTATTACCAGCAAACAACTTGCTCAACAACTTGTTTTTTTGCCTGTCAGCCTCATTTGTGGCTGTGTATGCAGTGATAATACAGGCGGTCGCGATTGCCTGCTGAATTGCCAGAAGCAGGCGGCAAGTGTCTCCATTCTACCGAATCAATCTGGCTAAAAGTGCTCATGGATTTCCACATAACAGCGACCCATTGATTTGGATTAAATACATTTGGATAAGCATTGATTGAGGCGTAGGCACTTGAGGGATGGGAGAAAGGCCTTGCTTTTCTGCCTGGATAAATATTAACTAGGTGGATGCCTCCGATGCCTGGCAGAAAGACATTGATTCTGGCTGAGTGCATCAGTGCTAAGCGGACGGTGCAAATGTCTTGCCCGCTTCGTGCACGTATCTTGTCAAACACACCAAAGCTACAACAACAGTTGCGCTCTTTTGTGTTTCGCCCTGTGCCTTTTGAGGTTTGAGATGAGCGTTTCTTGTGCAATTGCCTGATTGAAGTCAATTTTGGTTTTGTAACGGGTGCTTCGGTGCAAAGAAACTGATACTCCAAGCGTGTTCTCGCACCCTTTGTGCAGGCCCTCGCAAACGAACCAACAGAAAGGTTCACGAAGTAAAACGTAATTAAAAATTTCAAAATACCCTGCTCGTTTCCATTGCATAAAGTTTAAAGATTTTTATGCAGATGAGATGACTGGGGCGTTTGATGTTGGACGCAGGAAGCGTGAGTCTGTGTGGATGGCCGCACTGACGGAATGCGACAGCGTTTCGAATCCAAGGGACATTGTTCCTGCCTGACAAGCATTGTTTTGTTTCAGATCACAGGTAAAACACCATTGTAAATCAGATGAGGGGTTAATGTCAGGTCAGCGATCAGAGGCAGTGCTGAAATATCTATCAGAAACTGTAGCACGTAATGGATGGAGATTTCGAGCGGTTGCATACAAATGGTCAGTGCCCTTTCACCTTCTGCATTGCTGAATGTGTGACACAGCAACTCAGTGCCGCAGGGGTTGTGGAACAGCGCGCAGTAAAACACGGATCTGCAGCCAAATCTACCCAAAGTCTTCCGCCAATATTTACTTGGTGTGAAACATCATTGGCCAATCAGTGAGGGCAGTTTTACCTGCATTCAAAATGTTCTGTCATGTCATTTTGTGCTTGCCGAAAATTTGCAGAACCTGTCTGTGATTGACTGTTTCCTCCGTGTTCATCTCACGAAGATTTCAGCATGCAAGCAAACGACAGTGCCAGTGCATACGAGGTCCGTCAATTGAGTGACAAGTTTTTTTCACCACGAGTGCAGTTTATGACTTTTCACTTCTCACTGAAAACAATATGAGATTGAAGGTGTCTGGTTGATCTCTGTTCAGGACAACAGTTTCAAATAACACAACCATGATGATCCTCAAATGAGGTAACACTATCCAGGATAACTATGGGAAGAAACATCTACTTGTTGTGCCAAGGTTTAGTTTAGGCTGCTTCCTTGGCAAATAAGAATAAAAATCAACTCCAAAAGTGGATGAAGAACAATAAATGCAAAGTGGAAGATCATTTGTCTTTGGAAAATGCTGCCCTGATGTGTTCCTATTTCCTGCAATGTTTACACTAGGTGGTTGCCTGCTCCTTCCCTTTTCCTTGACTGACACATTAACCCCCTCAAATGCTTGTGCCACACTCCAACTTGTGCTTTGCTCATTGTATCAAGCCTAAAAACTGTTTGCAGTTCTCTGTGATATTCTTCAGGATGTTTTACAGAAGCTGTGAAAAACTTAATAACTCTTTGTGATAACTCCCATAGGCATCCCTGGCAGTCTAACATAATTCGAGAGTCATCTTGTGATATCTGTGCTCTTGCAAACAGATTGTCCTGAGCAAAGATCAACCAGATACCTTTGATCTCATGTTGTTTTCAGTTAGAAGTGAAAAGATCATAAACTGCACTCGTGGTGAAGAAAAACTCACGATTCAATTGACGAAAAAGTGAAGGAAAAGTGCCCAGTCACAAAGTGTCACTGGTTTCTGAGCAAGCAACCTCACCGAGACAAGGGACAACTCCACAAACCAACAAAGTACATACCTTGCTGAAGCTTTTGTGCAAGAGATCTGTTGTGTATGTGGTTCTGATGCTTGGGCAACATTTGGGTTTGCTGTGAGGTCAAAATCTGAATGTTCGTCTTTCAGTGCCTCATTGGAGACAATATATCCCCAACACGCCAAGGCATGTCAAATGCAACGTCATGGAAGTCTCCTTCTTTCTGCGCCAAACCGTTCTCGAGACCCATGACTCTCTGCAGCATCATCGTCCTCCAGAGAACGATTCGGTGCGCGCATCGTTGTCTGGAGGACGAATGCACCAGAGCCACGGTGCTCCAGAGCGCGACGTGTGAGAACGAAACGATTCGGTGTGTGTCCGGGCCCTCAGTCTTGGTTTGCTCCGTGGTTTGGGGCATGAGGGTGAAATTCATCATCCTTGGTCTGTGAAAGTGAAATCTCTCATCCCCTGGTCTTGCTCACAATTTGCGCTGATCACAGAACTTCGTTTTGACGGGGAACGGACATCACGTTCAGGACGTCGTTCATGTCTGCGTGGTCCATGTCCAGCGCGTTAATTCAGCTCGTACGTCACGCGTCTTCACAAAACGAAGTTCAAGTGTGTAAAACACAAACAACGCCGTTCCAAATCAATATCATTGTCTGGCGACCTGATTGTTTCCTGATAAGACTCGTCTGGGACGACCAACGTTGCCAAAAGAAAATCAAGATCTTCCACTCGACGCTGTCTTAGCTTGGAAGCAAACACTGTCAATTGCTGCAGATAACACTGTTAGTTTAACGGCACAGATATATTTTGCTAGTTGGCTGTGGACTGCTTGAAGAAGAAGTGGCACTCGGCGTTGGCAGCCAATTAGAGTGCTGTCTATCAGCGAGCCCATCCACAGAAGCGCACCGAGGCACCGCTTTCTGTTTGGTGTCCAACTCTTTATCTCAAAGGCCCTTCGGTGCAAACGGACCACCTGATCTTGAATGTGTATCTCTGAGTATTCAGTGATTATCACACACTGGTTGTGGACAGTGTGAACGTTCTCCAGCTGCAGTGCTAAAACAGAAACAGTACCTAAAATTGAAGGGAACAGGACTCGAATATTTGTCTCGTCAGATGCCACGGTACTGCAGCTGTACGGTTTGAAATAACCCAAGAAAAAAACAACAACAAAATTTGTTCAACGTAAATCCCGAACAGCATCTGGCACGTACCCACCCTTCTCCTTCCCGCCAGTCAGGTGACCAATGGGTTTGTATGGGTATGAACGGGTTTGGCATACCCCATGTGCACAGAGGCCTCATTCTCGGTGAAACTTGTGCACCCACAGAGCGGGTACAGAAACGTTTTGCGTGAGTATCATCGAAAACGTGACACGGAGTGCTCAGTTGTGGGGCCGAGTCTGACGGTTGGTGGGATCGGTGCCGCCCCGCGTCTGGCGGAGTTGCAATGCGGTGCGGCGGTGCGGGGTCGGGAGTCGATCAAACCTCTTGACACTGAAGCGCCCTGAGTATCAGAAACAAGCTTCTGCAATTTGTAACCAGACGAGGTTGGCACAGATTCTCTTCACTTCGCTTCCGATACAAATTTATTCAGCCAGGTGGGAAGGCAAGGGTGCAAAAGCATTGCTCCCGCTGACGTCCGGTGGCGGAGAACCACTGAAGCGTCAGACGACGGGCGAACGAGAAGCTGACCGCTGATTGCCGAGTGTCAGTGTGCAGGAAGCAGTTGTTGCAACCGGGAGCAAGCGCAGAAATGGACAGCCAGCACAAACTCGTAGAAATTTCACTGTATTGCCTTCCAATTGAAATGTTTGCTGTGCATATGCTACAACAACAAAGTGTGTGTGTGGGTTTCAGAAGACATGGAGAATGTTGAGAGGCCTTGCTGCACCTGCGGCAGCAGTCGAGACAAGGACCGGATCAAGAGAGCGCCGCCCCTCTCCAAGCTGCAACACGCGCTGTCGGAATGGATGGCTCCGAGCAACACCACGGCCCACCCAAAGACATCCATCCACTTTAGTCCGTGTTTCAACATCCACTCGAACATATTCGTTGAACAAGGAAACGTATCCTGACTGTGCTTGCTGGGCAGAATTCTTGATTCGAGTGATCAATGATATTTTTTCAGGCTTCTGGTGTTTCCTGACATCTCGAATAGCTCCTATCTTCTGCGCTCATCACATTTTCCGATCTGTCAAAAGAGCCAAATGGGAGCAAATTTGGAAGCGAAACCTCCATTATGCCTCACATTCCAGTCACTTCTAACCAAAGTGATAAAGACTGAATTTCCACAAATCCGTGTGTCAACACCTTTTCGAGGAGGCAGAGGACATGGGATCACTTTTTGCTTGCATCATTTGGTGTTGTGTTTCATGTTGTACAGCAAGAAAGAAGTTCATAACCAAAATGACCATGTATTCAGGTCCATGTACACCACAGAACAATTGTTGTGTGCAGACGAAGTGACAGGAGATATCTGAGTCACTATTATGAAGAATTTAAAGTCAAAGAGTAAATTGACAAGTCATGACTGAAGGCTCATCTTCTAGTATTTGGCATGGAATGGAAAAGTTAGGAAACAGTGTCAGCGTGTTCAAACTGAAGGCTTCAAGGGTCAGATCAAGTTAAAGATGGAAATCCAGATCTATCAGAAAAGCACACACGCTTTTCTGAGTGATTTTGTTGCATTGAGGGAATAAGAATGAAGCGAGCGTGAACAAGGAAAGATCTGTGCTTCCTCCTGAGCGGATCAGATTTCTGGTTCCTGTGGGTCTCTTGAGGAATCCCTAAAGTGTTTGAAAGGCAAATACGTACTTGAGAAGCAAAAAACCCGTGTCTCTTATGAAAAAATGATTGAAACCTCCACTGAATGTCTGTGTTTACTGGTCGTATCTGTATATTTGCTCGGAGTATTTGTGGCGTGGCAGAAGTTTATGGTGAGCTGTCACTTTTGGACTGACAGTGTCTCAAATGAGTGGCAGGTCAACAGATTCACGGACATTGTTCCACCGCAGCAAATGTTTGCATCTCCTCTACAGATGAAGAAATTACTTTTCGTCGTGTTTAGGCAACGCTTGAGTATGCTACATGACTTGGGTTACAAGAAATGCGAATTGGATCTTGAGTCGTGTCAGACATTCCATACATCTTGTCCTTAAATACGAAAATCGAGGTGTGGGCTTGTAGGAAAAGTTATCTCTACCCACTGCCTCATATAGACAGGACCGTAAGACAAGACCATCCTTTGTCTGACGCACAGGAAATAATAGAGCATGTCAGGTAGTACATCAAAGGACAACTCCCTTTTGATCCTCTCAGCATCGGTTTGTGAAATTTCTCAGGATTACCACAGTTCTGTCAATGTCTCTCTCCAGGACTTTTTCAAGAGTTATGAATCACTTTGGTCTCCAACGCTTTGAATACAATACCTGTTATTTCTGAGGGATGAAGAACTTTTTTACCTGACACAGAATTCCATGTAAAAAGACCATTGTCACGACTATTGTTACCTGCCTGTCAGGCTTTATTTGCCATTCCTTCAAAACTCCGTCTCCATCTCAAGTGGGATTACTGCAACAGTGGAATGCTTTGTTTCCGGTGTACATTGTTACATATCCACATTGATGAATCACACTGGTCCGCGGTATTTCCCTTTTCATCGCAGAAGCGAGGCTCCACAGAAAGGAACAAACTTCACACTCCAAACGTTGATGATTTTGCGTTCAAGTCCCACGTTCAGCTTTTCGTGGACAATTCCTGTCAAAAGCCTGAAACGTTGGACGCGTGGTGCCAAACAGCATCGAGTGCAAACTCTTTAACGCACTCTATGTAGGAGGGATTCTCATCAGTAATTGATTTCTTGTTGATAAGGACTCTATTTCCAGAGACTAGAAGCAATCAGGAGCGTCCATTACCATGTTAGCAGGCTGTAGGAAGAAGCTACTGAACTAATCAAAGACATTAATTATTTTGTTAGCAGAATGTCTTACAACTGCTGGCTCACATGAAGCTGATATACGTTGCCCAGAGCGGTGTTACCTGCCCGAGGATACCCGACAAGGGCTGATACTTGTGATGTGTGATATCCTGTGTGGGCAATCTGTCACTAAGATCCATAGAAATTTCATCAAGCAAAGCACTGTGCTGACTTAATGTAAGGCTTTCTAGAAGGGTGGTTGAGACCTGAAAAAACAGAAACACAAAGGTACCAGGGATTGCTCGACTCGTGCAATTCTGAGAGGACAAAATCGCTTTGTTTGCGAAGTTGCACTGTCCCCCCACGACATAGCCGGGGCAATTTTGGGCACGCCAGCTCTGCTGCACACATCGTGGACTTGTGCCTTGGCCTGCTCTGGCGGTGACGTGAGCTTTGCCGCTCCGCTTCCGTTTCCTCGCTGCGTATTGAATTGCTACGGGATCCACATGAAAATAGCGCCACGCAAGCTTTGGGGCTCGCCGTGTGGTGCATTCCCCATTTCTCCCTTTGAGCAAAATGCCAGAGCTAACACCAGTGACTTGTGTGGAAAATGGACAGATGAAACGCGTATTTGATGGTCAATGCGAAGGCTTTTGGGTATGAAATGACTGCAATACCAGACGAGCTCTGCAATGCGTTAGCCACAAGAACAGCTCAAATCCATCATCTTAAAATTATCTTGAGATTATGTTGATTATCGCAGAACTACCTTGATGCGCAGCTACGCGTGACATACTGATTGGCGCGGAGACTTCTAGGAATTTCTCGGATGCCTCCGGGGCGAGTCAAGATATTCACTGTGGTCAAATTTATCTCTGACCTTTGGAGAAAGTCACTCAGTCAAGGATCGCTTTGGTAATCCGCTGACGCACAAAAAATGAAGAGCGAAACCCTTGGTAACAGCAATTCCAACTCGCAGTTTTGCAACAAAGCACCTAATTGGCATTTTTATCTTTGGCAAAATTGCACTTGTGTCAAGGGCTTGTTTTCCTGTACCGAACAAAACTTTTTTTGCGATCATAATTCAGGAACTTGGCAACAAACACAACACGAGCAAGCTGTCTACGAGCTGCACACCTTGACACTTCAAGTACTGTATAAACCAGACTCACAGGTTCAGAAATTCCGCGGAGATTTGCAGTCTGGTGTGAAAGGTGACGAATTTGCAAGAAGATTTGTGACTTCATAATTGGCAGTGAAATGGCATGTTGCAGTGTTCACAGTGCAATACTATCAGGCGGGTTAACCAAAACCCGACAATTTATTGCCTCATTCCCATATTTATCTCCAGGTAAAAGGTGCAAGTTAGTAATATTTTACACAAATCTAATAAAGATTTTCCCCTTGTGTGAATCTAATAAACAGATTGTTTCGCCGAAAGACGCATCGTTAGTTTAACTAATTCAACGTGCACATCCGGCTTCAAAACAGCAGCCTGATGTGTGAGAAGCTGCAAGACAAACGAAAGTGAAACTGGTTTCCCCAACTAAAGTTCCGTCTCTTGCTGCGGTTTTCTTGCTGTTGGTTGGAATTCTTATTCACCTGTAAACTTCAAAGTTTTGTGAAATAAACTCGACACAGCACAACACTGAGACCAATTAAACAAGCAGCGTCGGCGGAGAAAGGGCTGATAACTTCTGTGAGGAACAGAAAGGAGGCAAGATCAGAAATTCTTCCTGCAGCCACCGTAAGATTGTGCAGGTTCGGTATCACGCAAGGCCGTCTGGACGGCGGTAGAGAACGCAGAAGCGGAGAAATCGTGCCGATAGTGTGGCAGGAACCTGGCAGGGCCAATCACCCCAGAACCCTGTTACTTGTTAGGCAGGATGTCGACAGATTGTAAAGGGTCTCTGCATTACATGAAGGTTGCCTTAAATTGAATCTTTTATCACCATTTTCTCGGTAAGTGCAGCAGCCAGGAAGAATGTCAGAAAGTGGCAGAGGGTTGTATTGGGCAATGTAAGGCACGTTACGTTATCAGTGAGTCTGCCACGGGCATTGAGCAGCTCCAAAGGTTTTTTGCAGAAAATCTACCTGCCGCAGCCTGGCATTCGAGATAGATACTGTTTGTTGATGCCTGCCTGCGCTGGTATTTTTTCCCAACGTTTACTTTTTGCGGACACTTGGAAAACACAAACGTTTGCGCTCCTTCTTCGCCATGATAGCTGGCATCGGAAGGAGCTTGTGTGTTTTGAACAGATAAGAAGGCAAAAAGCACTGATGGCTGGACTGTTTCACAAGTTGGCTACAAGGAACAATGTGTCCAAAGGCTGTTCATTTTGCCAACTTAACTGCACAATAAATGTTCACTGCGATGATAATGGCATCAATTAAAGCTCCGTAATGTCACTCTGTTTTAGTGTAAATGGTCTGCGCGGAGCGGGGTGAATGGGACCTCGATTGCTGCGGAATAAAAGCGTTGCATGTCAGCGGTTACTTTTGCAGCGGGCGTCGGGCACAGCGGCGCGGCCGCGGAGGTGTGAGCACTTCTCCACAACACGGTTTGTCCATCAGCGTCGTGCAGGACCATTGCCCAGGCTTTGTCTACCATTTATGTAATGTGCATGAGGACACATATTTCTGAAGTGGTCCGGGGTGGCAGGGATCGTGCGCGGTTCCCACGCCACGCTTCCAGGCGGCGGCAGGCAGGGGGCGTTTCAACGCCATCTCCAGCGTCCAATTCTTTAAAATCGTCACTGCTGTCAGAAAATTTTCACGGTCGCGCAATTGTACCATACTGAAGCCAAAGCTGACAAACATTGTGGGGTTTGATGACAATGTCAGGACTTCCAGGGTTTGCTCGTGTTTTACGACTGGTGAAAGACAGAGACGGTCCCTGCACCAGAATGTAAGTGCGCTTGTAGCAGGAAAGTTACATTCATGTAGCTACAAGCCACGTAAGTGGTATTAGAAAAAGAAGAGGCCAATGTTACATTGCAGAACAAGTGTAGGGCAAGCCTTAAGTAACACTCATTCGCGCGTAGGCAGCGTTTTTCTCCCGGTAAATCCAAAAGGTTTGATTCTGCTGTTTGCAAAAAGAAATTCCTGCAGATGTTTGGCCAACTGCAGCTGTTGTCCAGGTACTTTGTTTTCAGGAAACTGAACGCGTGTTCTTCTTATCGTGGGTTCTGACAAGGCCGCTGTTGCAATGCAAATCTTTTTTCAGGAGGCTGCTGACCAACGAGAAAAGGGAATCTCTCTTCAGAGTGAACATTCAAATCAGATCGTTGGCCTTTTGAAATCAAACTGAAGAGTCATTTGGAGCCATTGGTATCCACTGAAGGCACTCAGACCTCAGTGGGGTTGGTCATTCTTAAAGGCCATGCTTTCATTTTAAAACCTATAATGAGTTTGAGAAGCCTTTCAAAGTAACTTTTCTTTCGACCGCCCAAAGTGGTAATCCATAAGTTGACTCCACATCTACATGACATTTACAACCTACTTTGAGTGACATCCAAGAGATATTGTCACTGTAAAGGTAAAATATCTGCAAAATATTCGGTAAAACAGGAAAATAACAAGAGATACATTTTGTTGATGATTGTACCCTTTTCACGAATCGATGTTCTTCGTGTGGCCTCGCTGACTTTTGGTGGGCCAACCGAGTACGAACAAAATGTTGGCGACAAAGGTGAAAACATACCACTGCTGAAAGACCAAAGCAATGTGTTGCAAGTATGGACACTTGTGGATGGGTACTTTTTTGTTTCTTGTCACTAAATTTGTGTCTCTCCTGAGGGAGGTGAGGTACGTAAACCTTGGTACACGCTGAAAGTGCACTTGGGTTTTATTGGCTTCTGTTTCAGGCAGACCGTCGTGCTTTTCATCGCCGCCGTTCACCTCGGCAGCCGTTTCCATAGAGACTGGCGGTGTGATTCTCGGATCGACCCATCAACGCCGCTAATCAGGAGAATGTTAGAGAAATCACCTAGAAGTGGCGTTTGATCTGCGCTGAAGACAGGCCGCATCAGGTCTTGATAGTTATGACCGTTGTGGTGCTGAGCGATCCCTGGTACTCGCCGTGATAATGCTGACCCATACGTCACAATTTATGCCTCTCCACTTGTTGTCACTTCATTGTATCCCTCAGCACCAACGAGCCTGCTTCACACTCCGCTGAGTTTTTGCGATTTAGGAAGATGTTTGGGACTGCAAAAAGACAGTGTAATTCAGTACGTTATTTGCTCAGGCCATGAAATATTGAGTACATCTCTCCGCGTGCGTGCAGCGGGGGTAACTCCACGAGGCCTCAACTTCATCGGGAATCCTTCTTCAAGGCCTCAGTTTCCATTGTAGCAGGATTTCTCACTGCAGGAAACTCGTGCAGCACCTGTTGTGAAGGTTCTTGGATACAGTTTTGCAAGAACTGCCTTCGTGTCGTTTTGTTCTGTTGCATGGAAGTGCTGCACTAAGCAGTGCTTCCCGACACTCCGTGCACTCCCACCAAAGACTCGATTCCTTTCATGGCAATTGTGTTGTAGCAGTGACCGACAAACTAGAATACAAATTGAATCCCAAATCAAACTGATGTATTTGAGAGGCAATTACATCATTCCATTATTTTGCAGTCTTGTATGCTTCACTTATCTGCAAAATGACAAATCTGACAATTTATGGGGCGTAGGAAGGAGACCTGAGATCTTGGGAGATACAAAATTATTGTGATGAGACCTGACACATGTTTTAAGCTTTCAGACACTATTCTCAATAAGGGCCATTTATAGATTTGATAAAACCTTTTGATGGATAGTTGCTCCTTTAATTTGAAAGGAAAAGGCGATAGATTCTACTTGTTGCTTTTTTATGTGAGTGCATTTTGAATATTTCAGAAAAGAGTCTCCAGCAATACGAGATAAGGTAGAGACAGACACGGATGGCTGAGACATCTGAATAAAATGTGTATGCATCAGACCAATAGACGGCGATGCCCACCAGACCTTACCATTGTCTTAGACCGATAAACACCACCTTCACTAAATGTCTTACAAAAGAACTAATGTACAGGAAGAGATGCGATCTGAGACAGTTACATTTGTGGGAAGGACTCTCGTCAATCCCAGCACAGCGGAGTGGGTTGAAATCACCAAGGTGAGGGACCTGATAGGATGAGAGCCAACAGCGATGCTATCTGGCCAGCAAATAGGCTAGTCTAGACCTGATAGGCATCGTGCATGTCATCAGTTTGCTACACGTTGCACTAAGACAAATGTGAGGACCCTCTTCAAAGCACTCTTCTGTGACAAGCAGTGCTCACTCCCACGGACGCGGGCTTCGTCTTCATTTCTTCAGCTTCTCAGATGTCCGCGTGGTCATCTGGTCATCAGCAGATGCGCAGCGATCTCTTACCCTGATGACACAACCTGCAATTGCAGAGATTGATGCAAAGGGTATTTTGACCTCAAACGTGTCAATCGCGATATGTTCGCATAGCTCACAGATGCATTGTTATTCGCACTTGTTCTGAGCAGATATCAAGTCTGCTCAGAACAAGGGTGAATAACAATGACATCTGTGAAGCTATGACAGTTAACTCACTGCCGCCACTCGTATTGTTCTGAGAGGATAACACACCCCTACTCGTGTGTTAACCTAATCGACTTGACTGCGTTTGTTTTTACGTTCCAACTTCTTACCTGTCGCGGTTGAGGAGTGTTCACGTCTCCACAGGTTTAGGGTGGCACCAAAAGTCCGTTCCTTCCTGTTCAGCGCAGTCGGTTTGGCTCATCGAGTCAATTTTGACTAAGTCCTAAAAAGTTGTTGTTCATGCATTCAGGGTTGCTGCAATGTCCAGGAACAAATGACAACAATTTGTGTGCCGCCGGAAAGAGTCTCGCTCACAAATGTTCAATTGTTCTCTCAAATCAAGAGAAACCTTGTCAAACCCAACCGTTATGAAGTCCTTTGAAAAAAATCAGAAGTTTTTTCTTTCAGATCAAAAGATTTTGACTGGGGGCGTACATGTAGCACAAAACCCTGACCTACAACGACAATGACTGAGATTCGGAATCCACCAGATGAACTTCAGTCAGATCGTGAAGTGGACGAATCCTGCAACCGACACCTGGGGGAGGAAGTGTGGAGCAACTTGACGGCGGTGGCTCCTGCCGCGGACTCCAGCTCGGGCCCGTCTCTCTCGGAGCCTCCCACATCCTCCGGCTTTGATCAGACAACCACACAAGTATCATCCGAGACCTATTACATTTCACATACCATGTTGGTGTCTCTCACCAAGAAAAAGTAAACCCTCAAAATGAATGGCTGATTACTACAGGTGCCGACAGGCTTGATTACAAATGACAAGGCTGCATTTTGGGGAGACTGAATAAATTTTAGCAAAAAATAGCGTCTGAAAAGTTTGCAGCCACGAAGTCTGCTTGTACGCACATATTTTGAAAGCTTGTTTACAAAGATCTTGGGCACACATTTGAAGGATGTGTCAAGGCCTGTAAAAGGCAGCAAAAAGGTTTTTGAGGTCATGACTTGTTTATTCCCAGATTCCTGCATCTTGTGTATTTTGTACAACATGATGCTAACAAAATGCTACACGCAGTGTTAGAAACTGCACGAATGTACGAGGCGGAAAGCGAGACACGGCTTTCAACAGCCCAGGAGCCAAGCGGCTAATTCTGAAAGATGCGCCCTTCATACTGGACTGGCTGTACATTTGTTCTTGCTAATTGAACGTCAGTATATTTGGCGCTGCGAGCTGAAGTTAGGACTGGTTCGGGTTTGTTAGCCGGTGGGATCCCTCGCCAAAAACTTGAAGCTGTCTTGTTAACACAGACATTGAAATTGACGTGTATGATAAGGTTCACATCTCGTGATTTCACACCAGCGCTCTAAGTACGCTTCTTCCCTTGATTAATACCAGAGCCCTTCCCGGTTTTCATCTGCTGCGTTTTCTTTTTTATCGTTAGAACGGATCCTGTTACTCTGGTGGATCCAGCGGAGAAGGGCAAGACTGGGCCCACCTGCCTTCATGTTTTCTTTCGCATGTAAGTTTGCTGCATCTCTTTGTTGGGAAGGATCAGTTGAGTGCAACCTGCCCGACTTCCAGGCAAATTGTTTCAAAAGTTTGTTGTTGTCTTGTGTGCCAACCATAAATTGACCGTGCGTTAGATCCACTGGCGCGAACGTCAGTGTTATCAGATCACGGGCATGAAGCTGGAGTTGCGAAGGTGTTTTGCAGGAACCCAGCACCTTCTTCCGGTTTCACCTGACACGAGGTGAGGGGAGAGGGAAACTGTCACTCAGTGACCAGACCAGCCCATATTGTTACCAGTGTTCACTCATGTTACCACACAAACAAACAATTGTCGCTCGAAGCCGCACTTGACCTGTCCAGTTGCGATGACACGAGGTCAAGGAGCAGACCTCCGCCTCAAGTTATCAAATTGACAAGTTACTGCCCACACACCATCCTGGCGTGCCTTTGCATTCTCGAAAGTTTCCAAAGGTTGAAATGCGAGGAATGTGTTCTTGTTCTGACGGATGACCGTGGACGGCGAAACTACTCAACTTTTCAACAAAAAAACACGAATGATATCAAACTTGACCCTGGCGTCCTGATCGTAATAAATGGGTCATGTCGCCCCATCCAGAGGAGAGTACAGCCTAATGAAGGAGTGCACTCTTCTTTGTCCACACTGAGGTAGGCCCAAGTCATAAAGCTTGCTGCATGGAAGGGCTGTGTGATTACCTTCCGGATACTTTGATTGCACCAAAAGAGGCCACCCGTTCATCAGTGTCCATTACGGCGCAGGTTAAGCGGTGTTAATGAGCGGGTGCCGCTGCACGGGCCTGACGAGCACCGCTGCAGAAAACGCACTCTCAGAAATTCTGACGTCGCTCAGCGATGCGCCAAGTTGTTGCCAAGAGGTCAGAGCAGCAAAACAGTGTGCGCAGTGATGTCACTTCATTGACAATTGCGGAACAAAATGACATTTCTGAAATTTTCTGCTTCTTCGTTCGACTTTTTCTTTCGAACGTGACCTGAAAAAGTTGGCGCTGATTTTGAGGGTGTATAATTGGTGGCATGTGTGCGGCTGATTACGGCTGCCGACCCGCAGTCTGCCTCGCGCTGCTCACGCCGCGCCTCTCCGCGCCCCCGACCGACTCCTGACCAGCCACGATAAGCGCAACAAGGCGGCTGATACCGAGCGTCGGCATCGCGGCCCAAACAACGGACAAGAGTCTTGCATGCACTTGGGTGTCACAAACCATTCCTGAAGAAAATGCGCTTCTGGTCCGTTGGTGTCAATTTCAATCCACCCCAAGAAGCGGGTGTCAAAGAAGCAAACACGAAAGAAAGATCTTTTTGGTTTGTTTCCTCAAGAATTCTCCACCGTGGTCACGGAACTGATTCAGTCATCCGCAGAAGACAGGAGGATCTGGAAAAAGTGCTGCTTTGTCACCAAACCACGCAGCGTCAATCTCTGACATATTTGCGAGTCCCTGAAAGTATTTGAATTAGATGGAACTGAAGCCTCGATTTTCGGGATTCACGCAGACAGCTCTTCAGCTTCTCCCAGCCGTAAGCACTCGCCACAACTTTTCTTTCTGGGTCTGTTTCTTACTCACCACGTTCAGGAACTCACAAGTCTGCATGTGATTCAGCGTCGCTCACCACAGCGTTACTTGTCATTCCCCACTTGCCAAGGTGAGCTCTGTGGAAGGTGATTAGTTCTTGAACTTCTCACAAACCCAGATACAAAAAGAGGAGCAGTGTCATTCGTGGGCATGACTGGCCCATTTTGATGAATCCGATTGCATTATCTCAGGCAGATTTTCCCTTTCCCAAATGTGACTAATTACAAACAGAGCGAATCTGCAGAACGTCGAGTACACAAGTGATTGACAAGCGAGATGTAGACTGTATTCTAATAATCGCAAAGCAAAGCAATCTCTCGAGCATCTTGAGTGGTCTTCAATATGTTGACAGTGTAAAATTACCATCTCTGATTTCAATGCATCACACTATTGGGATTGAAACAAGGCTTTTGTTCTCTGCATTTTACATCCCCAGACGCTTCTCACGACCCATGATGTTCACTTCGCATGTTGGAAACTGCCCGACGATTGCCCGTGATTTTCCTGCACTTCCTATTGGGGCTGATGAGGCAGGGGTCACACTGAGGAAACATCGACAGACCAAATGCTCCACTGATTGAGTCATAATTGCACATTTATGACAAACGTGTTCAAATTTATTGTCGTCGGAGAAATGCGAGACAAAGAGAGCAATCAGATTCGAATGATTCATGAATTCGGTTTGCAAGAAACGGCTGCGCGACGAGGCGACGCACATCCCTCTGCCGCTTGCAAGTTTTCCCAATAAATAAACAGGGTGTGTTTTTGATGGACAGAGTACGAGCGCAAAATTTCAACCAACATTGTGAAAAAAAAACCACGCGTGTTAACATGGTTTTCCTGTCACCTCGGCAGATCAAAATCAGTCACTTTTTGCAGCGTGATTGTGGCTGTCAACTAAACTTGAAACCATTTTTACCGTTGATGCGTACGACTAGAACACTGTTTCGTCTCATGTGGAAGGAAACCTTTGTCAGAGCAGTTGGGGTCAAATAGACTTTGGATGTGCCACAGTAATGGACGCTGTTTTTGCCCTTGGGCCCGTTTGCACTTTTGCTTTCACCCCAAAAATTGGCCAACGCCTTGGACAATGGAATTCTTCACAGTCTAAATTTTGTTCACATTCCCCCAGCATTGGAATTTTCTATTTCTCGTTTTCTTTCAGGTCATCTCGTGTCGTTTCTTCCACAACCGTCTCAACCTGGTCACGTAGGATCAGCCATGTTCCAGTCGAGATTGTTTTCTCCACACGTCCAGCGAATATTCAGTTGTTGCGTGACCTTGGACCCCGGCGCTCTCGATCGGCGCGGCCGCTGCGGATCCTGCGCACCTTGAGTTCGGGATCATCAATCATCCACCGCGATGAAACATAGCGACTCAGTGACACCTCGGTTTTGTGACAACTTGGCTCTGCGACTTGTCACTGGCTGAAATGCACTGCTGTGAATTGTTCCCATCCAGAGTCTGATTTTCATCTGAGCGCCACGTCAATGGAGCAGACTGAGCCTTGTTCACTTACAACCGTTTTTGAGTTTTGATCATTTCGAATCCCGCTTTGACAAAAGAAAAGGGAGGCCGACTGAACTGAGAATTGACCTGCCTTTTTTGAACACGAGTACTCCATGCGGTTTTCCAGAGAATTTTCTCTTTTGCAAGGCAAAACATTCCACAGTGCTCCGAGGAGGCTTCTACTATTTAAACTATTGATTGCTAACCCTGCACTGTGACATGCAGTTTGTCACAGAGCGTTTCAGAAGGAGAAGACCAATTTGGCACTTTGCACGAACTGTTTAACCCGCATTTGGGGAAATGTTTGAAGTTTCTTGCTTGCAAGGGGCAACTGAGTGGGAACAAGCCTGTGAAAAGGTCGCTGCTGAGATATTAGCATGTCACAAAATCCCAGGGCTATCTTGTCTTCCACTTGGTCACAGCAAAAAGGGCTAAAGAGATCGAAGAAGCTTGCTTTTGATGAGTTTTGTGTTGAAGGGACTTAGTGAATGCCCTTGGGGTTGGGACAGCTGACACAGTGCACGGCCTCTGCAATGACTGTGTGGCCCCGATAACCCTAATATGGGAAGTGTTCAACATGGGAGGCCTTCTGACTCCTTCCATTTGTTCAGCACAATATGTAGGACGAGTAAAACATAAAGAGGCAGTTTAATGTTTTTGATAATGACCAGGCTGTATTTTTGTTTAATTAACCGTGGCGTAATGTTGCAGTCTGCGGGGATGTGGATGGTATTTTGCAGTGGCACTGACCATGTATGTGGAAGAGGCCCCAAGGAAATCGCATTTCCATTATTTGGTATTCTGTTTTAACAGCACTGACAATGGATATTTGAAGCAGAGGCGACGGTCATCAACACATTAGCGCTGCAACCAATGACTGTTTTCATGCAACCCACCCTGGGGCCTTAAGGCCGTGTTCCTTCGAAGTGTTTCTTTTTAGCTTGGTTTCCCTCTCCCTTTTGTGAGAGTATCTGCTGAGGCCTAGCTCTCGCGACTTTGAATGTCTCATTAACATCAAATGATTGGAATATCTTTGTGGCAAGGTCTGCTAACGGGCTGTCAAAGCGACGCCTCTGGTGCCGAGATTAAGTCTTTGAAGACTCTGCCAATATTTGTGGAGTCAGAGGATGTCAGCTTCAGCTACAAAGTACTGGATGTTGTTGCTACCAGAGCACAGAGACAAGCAAATGACAAGTGTCAAAGGTTTTGCTTTATCCCTTTGTTGTAATGACACAGATGCAACAATGGTGAACACCAAACAATGGCCTTTCGAGCGTGTGTCGAAGAAATTTTACCACTATTGTAAGTCCAGATCGCATCCACCTTCGGACTGTCCATCACGGTCAGACAAATTTGCTGATCTTCGGGGCAGCAATACTGTCTGTAGACTCAAGGAAAGGAAACACCAAAGCCTCGCTGCTTGTCCAATTAATCGATAAACACACCACAAAACGCAGGTCTTGTTCAGGCAGTTTAATACAAAAACAGTTATTGACAATGATACACATAATTTCGATTACACGTGTTTACGACTTGATGAAAGGGATGGAAGAATTTAGAATTGTTTTGGGTTCTCTTCGCTTGATCCCAAGAACGCTCGGCAACGTATCTCCCGTCCATCTCAACAAGTTGTGAACAATATTTTATGTACCTCAACTATTTCAATAGTAATGTGAACAAGTATCACAGAAAACATAAATATTGAATTTTATTCGCATTTATTGTACAAAGAACAGAGAGTGTTTGTACATAACGCATTGACAGCGTTCCATGCGGTAACAAGAGCGCTGTACTTTTCTCAAGCAACTGTACATTACCACACCAAGGTACGATTTCAGACGTCTGTAACATGATTGTCTTTGGCAAAGTATCGTGTATCATCTTGGTCGATTCAAGAAACGGTTTGCTTGTTTGGTTGTTTCCAACAAACAGGCTGATTACGGAAAAAGCTGCGCCATGATTGAAACACGATGAAAGCAGATTTTCTGTACAAAAAACTGTAGCACCTTCGCATGTTGAGTCTTTTCGAAAAAAAAAAACATTGTGTCCGGTCAGTTTCAAGCCAGAGTCTTCCGTTTTTTATTGTGATGAAAATCTAGAAAGACAAGGAACACAAATTTTGAACCTCAAATGCAATCAAACGGCAACAAAACTGAAAACTTTTTCTCCGAATTGCGGTCAAACCAAACACCGAGGTGGCCTAATCGTCACCGTAACTTGTACACAACAGAGAACAATCTTCTGGATTACTATTTCACACAGATAAAGAAATGCGTTGTGTCTTTGCAAAACTATTTCGGTGTCAAAAGCAAATCTTTTTGTGCAAACAGGAATTCGACACAGAAAAATTTATGTGTGCGTATTTCACAGTTCTGGTTTGGAATACCGTGCTTCAAACAAAGAAATCCTGTTTTGTTTCGAGTCACAATGAATCTCTTCATGGAGGCCGTCCAAACACATCCAAAAATTTTTGTCGAGTTGTTCCCTTTGCACGAATTCGAAACAGAAGTCACCAAATTGTTGAACAACGAAAATTTTGCGCCTGCCTTCAACCTGACTATTTATCTGCTCGGATAATAAAATGCCGGGTCGGAAAACCTTAGTGATCCTTGTGGCCAAATTGGTTGTGTCAACCGACAGAAAGTACGCACCCGCAAAATTATTGCGCTCCCCACTGAGTAGTGGAAAGGGGAACGGACAGAACGAGCCACGAACAATTATGACATGAATCACTCGTGACGCTGACAAAATAATTGCCGATGACACCCAAAACAAACAGAAATCATAAGCAACAAATGAGAGAATAAGCGCCTGAAGAAACAAGAGTCCCACCTGCAGAAGAAACTGTGTGGTCCACGAACGCTTCAGCACTCCGACACACTTGAGGAAGTTTTGCTCGCTCCTTGAAGAAGTTCTTGACTAGATGCGGCAGTTTTGAAAAAGTTTGCTTGTTTTGGAAACTTTTGTTTGATTTTTTCTTCTTCACGCAGGAGGGAATTCGATCAAGAGATGTTCATATTTACACAGCGCTGTGATGCAGGTGAAGTTGGTCACTTGATGCAAGTTTTTCTTCTCCCTTTCTCTGGTGCAAACAATGTCGTACTGTCTATTTTGGAGGGTGGGTGGCGAGGAGTGGGGCTTGTCAGTGTACCTCAGTGCGAGGTGCCACGGGGTATGGCCGCAACAGCGCAGACGAGGGCTGAGTGGAAGCGGAGGAGGGACCGCCAGGCCCGTTTGCGAAGGACGAAGCCCCGTTCACCCATGGTCTGAAACCATTCACAGCTGGATGAAACGAGGAGCCGGAGTCCGATTTTGGGCTGGTGGACGAGAGCGGATGGTGCGGGGCGGTGAGGTGGGGCGGGAGCTGGCCGTGCGGACTGCGGAGCGGACCGCCGCCGCTCCCCGGGGGCCCGAAGTGCAGCCCTCGCTGGTGTGGCGCGATGGGTGGCTGCTGCTGGAGGCCCCCCGTGGACGGGGACGAGGACGTGGCCACGTCGGCCAGAGACCAGATGCGCGGTTTGGTCGGGTTGCTCGGATCGGCCGTCGTCGACATGCAGGAGGAGGTAGACGCGGCCGAGCTGGCCGACGAGCTGCTGAGCACCGGCATCGGCGGCGAGTGCGGGGGAAGCCCCGCCAGGCGACACTGGTTCTTCAGCTTGTCAGCGTCTTTCAGCCCAAACTCGTCATCATCGTCACCGCAAATATTCAGCTCATCACCTGAAAAGACACAGATGCACTCAAATTAAGTCGCAAAAATGACAAACAGTTGAAAGGAATCCATTTGGCTGTTGACGAAAAACATTGGACAGGAGACTGGTGATACGTCTTGCTGACAGATATGCAGAGAGCGTATTGGTTGGTGTCAGGGAACATGTCAAAATGCTTTGTCCACTGCTTTTGTAACAGCCTGTCCTCTTGGCCTTCATACAAATGAAATACGGTGACCTAGTCCAGTTTTGTCCAGAGGTTACGACACAGTTGTGACATTGCGTGCACAAACTGCTTGACATGCTGGCCAAAAACTTTTTCTGAGTGCATACGAGTACTGTATAAGTTCCCAACGCAAGGTTTCACCTGGACATTCACCTTGACACCTTGGCGTCTTCTTGTGATTTGTGCTGTCAAGGAATTTTCAAAATGCTCAACTCCTCCTAAACAGAACAATACGAATATTCTCCCGACTTGATCAAAACTGACACAGGGAAAACATCCTCTGTCTTGAAGAGACAGATTTCTGAACAACTTGATTTTGCTCAAGGTGTCAGAGACAATGAATCTCAACTGCAGCAAACTGGGATACCCCTGAAATGTTTGCTTTCAATTTGAACCGTCGTTTCACGTATGAATGCACAGGTGTACAACGTGAACAACAAATGGAAGAACGTTTCTCCTGCACCCACCATTGTGGCCAAACCCCAGCGTGGGCATTTTGATTAATTGATTCTCTATGCCATGTGGACAAAGTAAAGAACCGATGATTTGATAAACGTCGACGCCAACAAGAATCAGATAATGTCTGGACCATTTTACTCTGTGCGCGCTTCTGTCAGATAAGGTCTGGCCACAGAAATACAACCTCAACCATTAACATGGTGTAAGGTCCTTATTTATGATCATATCTTCACAGATCTACAGCCACTGATACGTTTTCTACGATCCCACCCATGTTCAAAAACGTGAACAGTCAAGGCTAAATGCTCCCATGCAGCCAACCTCTTTTTGGTCTTCGTCTCGCAAAGCCACAATATTACTTCGGTGGGAAAATGCTAAGCTGTGTGAGGTTTGAGAGATCTGCGAGATTCGTTGTTCCCGAGAACGTGAAGTTCACTCAAGTTTGTGCACATAAATCTGTGTGACGCGTAAATCTCTGCATTTCAATCAATGGAACAAACTGACATTTTTCAAAATCGGTTTGTGTGTCCTCTGTTGATGTTATTGATAGTTGAAGCTTTTATGATCAAGCAAAGTGCTCGCATTGCAATAATGAGTTTGTAAAACTGTTTGCAACATGTTCAAACTTTCCACAGAATGTTAAAACCTTCTCCTGAAAAGTACATTTGGCATTGCTCTGCTTGAACCTGCTGTTCCAAGTTTCTCGTGACAGATTCACCGAGTAAGGAAATTCGAAGTTATCAATATTTGGCTCAAAAAAGAAAAACAATTGACTTGCCAGAATTTTCAGACTAGAAAAAGGAATTATCAACACAAATTGTTCCTCTCAAATGAAACCACAATGATTTTCGAGTCTAGCTTTTTAGCAGATGCCAAGTGTGAAATAATATCAGGCGTATCTCGCTAGAAAATGAGCGGTTATGGATGGCCGTGTGGCACAGCAGCCCCAGCATCCCCAGAGCGTTGCCCGAGGCGTCCCTCTCTCAAACGTTTGGGGTCTTGCCAGGCAAAATATACATCTTTATTTTCCTCCAGTGGTGTTAAAACTCACAGGTTCACATAGGGCGACAATTACCCAAATTGCAGGTTAGGACGTTCAGGCGTTACTTTGTGGGGAGAAAAGAATGGGATAACTGTTTGAGAAGACACAGTGGTGTCGTCTTCGTTTTGCTTCTGTCTGCGATGGGCTCCAGTTGTCAACGTAAAATGCTATTGTTCAATGAGTCAGATGGTCTGTAGGCTTGGTGTTTTGTTGGGACAAGTCCTGTCAGCAACCATGCACCTTTAGGCCGGAAAAATGTGTGCATTGGTGGTGCACAACGCCACAGGGACAGAACCCCCCCCCTATGTTTTGTGTTCTGCTTCCATTTCGTCATGGACAACGCCTTGATGTCACTGTTGAGCAGCAGACGTAACGAGTGATGAAGACATCCGTCTGTCGTAGCGTTTGATCACAGTGATTGAGGCCACTCGATTGCTGTAATTTGGAGCAGTTTTCTGAGGTCCGAGCAGCAGCAAATTGCAGGCCTGGGCGGGGAGTCGGTTGACATGCGTGTGCTCGGGTTGTCATTCCCAAATGAACTGCTGCTCCCCGGGTGAATTTGCTGCTAATCGCAAGGTGAGCAGGCGACTGATTGATAAATACAAGTACGTCAATCGCCTCGATTCATTATTTGCGAAATATAAGCAAGACGTCGTGATAACTATCTCTCACAGCAAATGCATTAATGCGCGCGTTACTCAAGGCAGATAATGAAGTGCCCATTTCTGTCTGGAGACCATTTTCTCAAGATTGCCAGTCTGACGGAAGACGATTGCTTAATTGCGCCGTGCCTGTCAGAGGACCCTGCGAGAAACATGAGCTGCATCGGCTGTGTGTTTCAAGAAAATATGTCTCTTTTCCAAAACAAAGTGCAGAACCTGATGAATAGTACTCTGCGTTTGTGACATCCGCGGAATGTATCAAATTTAATTTCTCAAGTAAGAATCATATCTTTCGACTGGACCAGGGACAAAGAGCGCGCGAAAAAAGTCTTCGTTCAAACACGAAATCCGCATAGGGAAATTATTGTTGTACTCGAGGCTTTGGACGCTAAGCTAATGGCTTTCTGTGTAAAGCTAATGTAAGAATGGCAAAAAGGGAGAGGGAAATGCATTTGCGACAAGACTGACACATTTCTTATTTGAAGGAGAAGAAAAGTACTCGTCAAAATAAATATGACTGACGCCTTGGAGTGTTTGCCCAGGTATTCATCAATGAAGACAGACAAACTGTTCGCAGTCAGATAGGAACTCGGCTCCCTCTGACTTCGCTTCTTCAGCGCACTGCCTCTTTCTTCAAACCGCACGCGATTTACCTGCATTTTACTTCACTGCCAAGACACCAGGAAAACTTTCTTGCCAAACTGAGCAGGTTATTGTTTTGAGAGTTACTTACCACCATCAATGTTGATGTCGATGTCATCGTCGTCTTTGTCCTTCTTCTCGCCGTCCTTCTTTTCTTCATCTTTCTTGTCTTCATCTTCGTCCTCGTCGGAGTCCAGTTTGTTGCCGTCCTCATCGCTTCGATTCCTGGGGGACCAGGTCATCTTGTTCTCCTTCTTCAACCTTCTTCTGGCGTTTGCAAACCAGGTGGAGACTTGAGTCAGAGTCATTTTGGTGATGATGGCCAGCATGATCTTCTCTCCCTTGGTTGGGTACGGGTTCTTGATGTGCTCTTGCAGCCAGGCTTTCAGAGTGCTGGTTGCTTCTCGCGTGGCGTTTTTCCGTTGAGCCAGGGCACTGAAAAAGTTGTCAGAAATTGCTTGACATTCCTGTTGTAGTGAACTAATCATTTTTCTTTCCCACGCAATACATTTTTGCCGGGTCTCTTGCCATATCAAAGTTTCTGGTGTTGATGCTACCACTTGTGAGGTGGATAACTTTTGTGTTTTTCAAGAAACATTCGTGCCCGCAACAGCTAAGTATTTCTGAAACTCTCAAAAGACTTTCAATAACGCTGCAAATGAAAAACCTTTTTGACATCAGACATTCATAACTAATTTGTGCAGCACATGACTGAACCAAACGACATCGATTCCTTTTGTGTTGAGGCACTGTTAATTAAATGTTTTTGAAGGAACTTATTGGTAGCAATCTGACAGTGTTATTCTTTGCCCAGGACAAAAAAGGCGAACACCTTATCAATTGGTGAATGAAAAATCTCTCTGGTGGCACCAGGCCCTTTTCACTGACAGAGAGCCACCACATCTGCAGGGCTTGCACAGCATTCAACACTGTGATAGGAGTTGTTTGGTGGTCCACGAAATGTCTCCCAGCGAAACCCTTGGCTTGAGCTCCGAGTGCTTGCCCCTCCTGACAATGCCAAAGCACGAGGTCAAACGACACTCGACTGAGGGGACCATGGCAAGAGCGCTCCGCTGTCGTATGGCGTTGCACCTGTCTTCCCACACGAGACTTGCGGCTTCAATTCCATCAAATTTCAAACTGTTTCATCGTGCAATTCAAATTTCTCATGCGATACTGGTTCAAATTAAACCCAACATTTCAATGACACCTCTCCAGTGTAGTGACACACAACACGAGCCTTTGAAGGGTAGTTATTTTGCCGTGGAGAGAAAAAAAATGGCGACTTTCACTTCGCTCGGACTGCAATATTGACTCAGCCAACAGCCGAATCAGTGAGAAATATTTAATGAAACTGTAACAAGCCTTCTTCCGAATCAGGCAGAGTGTACATTCATATTTCACAAAAATTCAATTCATATTGATCAAGTCTTTAGCACCTGAACAAACAGGGTGCTAAGGATAAACACTGAAGCTCTTGCAACGTGACGTGGTGAAAGAGGCTCCGCTCCAGCTCTTCCCTCCAGTCATTGTCTCACTCAAATCAGACAACTGTTATTTTTCCTCATTTGTAACATCTATCAGGATTAAAAAGAACACTGGTCACGTTGATGTTCTTTTCATATGAGCACCTATTATGACAAACATTCAGTATGTACATTGTGAATTAAAAATCACTTGAAAGCGTGTAGGAACCACTGCGACTGAACAATAGCACCATTCGCTCCCAGATGTTTCATTTGCCTTTTCAATTTTACCAACCGAGGATGTCGTGCAAAAAATCACCCCTTTTTACGAAGGGTATTCTTTGATAGTGCCGACCAGGTGTTTGAGTTTCATCTTTTTCGTGGAGCAATACGAGACGGCGGGACCTGACCCGAGAATTATCATCTCGCTGCGAGAAGACGCTCGGTCTGCTGCGCCCCACTCGCCTCAATTCGCCCCGGCAGGAGACTAGTCGTTTTCTTTAGCTCCGAAGGAGCAAATACACGCCAAACCTCAGGTATTCTAACTCATTCAGCAAAAGGAAATTAATTTTTTCTTGTAAACAAGAATCTTGCTTTGATGTGGTGGCGCGGCTTATGGATGTACAAGTTGGTTTTGCTCCTCAGGAAGTACGTGCAGTGTCAAGACTGTGACATTGCCTTCTGTCATGGAGGGAAAGTTCCTGTCTGCTTGAACAGAGTGAGTGACAGACATCGATTGAGAAATATTGTGTTTCTGGGACTTCGCTGCGAGCCTAACAGGTGGCTAATAGAATTCTAATTATCAGTGGCCAAAATTAAGGGGTGGAAATCAAGTGGTAATGTATCTCTTTATTTGACAAAATTAATCGTTATTTCACAGGCAGATGTAAGCAACCGATTAGACCGCAGTGTTTCTGAAACTCGGCCCAATGTAGCTGAAAAATTAAATGCCGCAGGCAGTGAAAACCGCAGGCACTGCTGAACAGGGAGATTTTATGCTGCCTTTATTATGTTACAGGTTTCAGTGGGTCAGTTTCCCAATTGAACGCGCAAAACGTTCAGAAGGAAATAAAAAATGGCTTGTCTAGCTTGTCGACATGCATTTGTTACCAAACCAATTATGCTGCCTAAACGCTGAAACGCTTAAATTTCGACGTGCAACGAAACCACCGAAGATGGGCTTTTTAGACTGTTATCTTTATCATCTGCCCTGTGCGGAGGATAAATTTCCCAAAAGGACTGGCCATATTTGAGATGGACCGATAGGCACGGTGCCTCCTCATCCCCGAGGCAAAATTATGCTTCCGAGCCAGGGCTCATTCACAGAAGAGACACGACGGGGGCCACCAGAACCCACTGCAGTGGGAAAAATAAATCTACATCGAAAGGGCTGACAAACACTTCCAGGCAGAATGCATCCACAGGCCCTTCTCTTTCCACGAGGACTCTGCACAGTGAACAGAACAGATGGAACGATATTGACTTTGCATTGCGAGTTAATCAAGCTGCTGACCTGGACGTTCTGCCATCGATACACATATTACGAAACATATATGAACAAAGCAAACAATCCTTGCTTCCGATCTAACGATGCATGCAAAGTTTGTGTTTGTTTTATGGTCTTGCGTGGCATTTTTTTCAGATTTTTATTTTGTTGGAATGGCGGGATGTGCGTGCACCATCGCAATGGCTCACAAACTTTCACCATTCTTCTTCATTTTCGCTTGAAAAGAGCAAGGTTCGAACGTAGCGATTCGCGAGGAAGACAAGCGCCAAAGATTTTCGCGAAGAACAACGGTGAAAACAAAAGACGGAGTGTGAACTGACCTTTGTCCGTAAGGGTAGCCGCCCATGCCGGTCGGGTCGTACGGGTAGCAGGGCGTCGGGTGCGCGAGGCTGCGCCATGCGTCCGCTCCGTCCTTCAACTCGTACGCTGGGTTCTGCACGTTCAGATACACAAGCATAAATTGTCGTTTCTGGCAAGCAAACAAGTGAGAGCAAGTTTGAAATTGAATCGTGACACTCAGAAGAACGCAAATGAAAACATCTCAATGTCATTCCACACTTGCAATCATCGACATTCATGAAAAAAGAAGTAACATTTCGCTGAATACAAAATGGAAATGAGGCACACGTATCAAGTTGTCAACTCCTTGTGGTGTGAAAAACTTCGTTGAGAAAGTCGACAAAAATTCCAAAGCCCTGGCATTGTGGGGACTGCATTTTAAAATTTGGGTTTTGAATTTGAAAAAGCATTTCACTTCGGCCTGACTCTCACAAAATTATCTTTCTTCCTTCACATTTCATGCGTTTGCGGGCCGTCATTTCGAATCAGCCACTCGGTCCATTTCCATGATTTTCTCCTCTTTTGAATGCTCTTTTGCCAGACTGATTGTGAATTTCCAGTTCATTTCCGAGGCGTGGGTGAATTTATGCGGCACGGAGTCAATCAGATGATTGAAGGTTGCCTGTGCATATGTGCATGAGCACACTGCCACTTATGAAATGAAAATTTACCCTGGTAATAGAAGCCGCAGCGCCTGTGCGGTTTTCAGCCGCGCGCAGCACGCGAGTCTTAAATTGCCGGATAATGCGGGGGACTCGCGAGTTACACTTTCAATTCAGGTCATTTTCCTCAGCTGAGGCTCTCAATTAGGGAACCGAGTGAGGAGAAATACTCCGGACAGAATCCATCAGATTATAGCCCCGCTCACATGATTGACAGGCTTTTCCGCTTGACTGACAAATGTCATCGTGTAGATTTGAAAAAAAAAACAACCAGTCCTTTTTGTTGGGAGGATATTGCGCAGGTTACTTTTGTGAATTTGTTGTCAGTATTTATCTGACGTGTTCGATTGTATTATCAAGGTTCTGCACATTTCTTTATCACAAAATTACTGTTGAGCACGATACGGTAAAATCGAGCATTTTATGCACTTGACATGAATCAAGGTTACACTCCAGTGCCACTTAGTTAGAATAATATTGTGAAATCATGAATGGCAAAGAAGTTCAGGGAAAGCTATGATTAAAATGTCACCTCGTTCCAAAATGCAAATCTTGTATTGAAACTGGGAGAAACAAAAGTATGGTCGGATAAATTGGACAGGGCGATTTCTATCACCAAAACCGTGATAGATTACTCACAAAAGCCGATTTGTAGTGTCTGTGATTCAAAACGTTGACACCGAGGATATCTCTCCTGAACTTTACCCACCTAAACAGCGTGACTTGTTTTGTCATCATTACGTTTTAATGCGAGCACAAGTGAAGCAGGAGAGTGCAATTCTTGAGCCTCAACGGACGGAACAAAAATTTTAAGATCTGCTGGTTCTTTTTCAGTGTGGAACGCGGCGCTATGTTAGTTGGAAGACCTGCACTTTTTTTTCAAAACTGACATCGCACATGCACACGCACTCTTTTGCAGAAAAAGACGGAACGCTTTGGAGCGATTGAGTGGATGGGACCTCGGCGCTGAAGTCCACAGGGGTTTATTTGCACTAAACACGGCAGCAGCTATCGTGATAACCCCACAACGCGTGCCAGTGTTTCTCCTCGCCAGTCTGCCTCCAAACAATAAGGAAGCAGTGCGGAGGGTATTTCAACTCGAGGGGATGAAACAAAAGAGCTCTCTGTGAAAAAAGTCACGACAGTTTTTCAGCCCGAGTCCAAAGTGGAGACAGCTTAAAAATTAAAGTCAAATGCTCGCCCGACCAAAGAGAAATTACATTCAGTCAGAAAGGAAATTTTGCTTGATTGACCCAAATTATTTTTCTCTCATTATGGCGTGATGTTTAATTTGAGAGGACTTCAGCCCGTAGATTCTGTGCGATGACTGTGCTTCAGCGTGATGAGCGAGTGAAGCGGCGCGCTGTCGGCTCGCGCTCCGACTTGGCCGCGGTGGAGGTGTCTCGCCTCACGCCGTTCAGCGCAGCCGGGGATGGGAGCCGCGCCCGCAGCGAGAGCCGCCGCTCACTTCCTCTTGTGTCGCCTCACCCCACACGCAACCGAACTCCCGCGCAGAGCCGCGACTGACTGGCTCACCAGTGGGGAGTAGAAGGCGGACGGGTCTGCGCCGAACGGGACGTAGCCCTGCGCCGCGTAGCTGTTGTAGACGGACTCGCTGAGGCTGCGCGCCGCGGCCGGGTAGGACAGCAGCGACGTGGCTGAGCTGTACTGGCACGAGCACACCGTCTGCCCCGTGGTCGGGTCGGTCATGATCGGGCGCCCGGTCTCGCAGCAGGACGTCGTCACGGTCGTCGCCGGCGTCGAGCCCGACGACATGCTCAGAAGCTGGAATGCGTTGAGATAATTGTGGATCGTCTGAGACACACAGCGCTTCAAATTGGCTGGGAATTTTCTGCGTCCCTTCTCTTTTTTCCCTTTATTTGTGTGTCTGAGAACAATGTTCCGGAATGTGTTCCTCTTTGTCCTCCTCGTTTGTTCAAGGCAAAAACTACAGCTAATCTTACATCTCGATACAAGTACTGTGCGCGGGCGTTTGGAGCGCTTTTCTTGGAAAAAGCCATCGACAGCGATGATTGGCGACCACAACATAATCGTCTGGTTAAATAACACGGCGAGGGGAGTGGAAGGATCAAAACACGTCAGGAAAACAAATGCTGTTTTAATCTGTGAAATTGATAGGCGACGGTTTTTTGTGCCTCGTGACACGGAGTCAGAACCTCTTGGGTGCTTGGTGTTTATCACGATGAGAGCTGTGGAGACGCGCGGATGACAGCTTGTAACATTAGTAAGAATCTCTCTAATGACTTCCATAAGATTGTGTCTGCAAGTACAGTTCTGCACTCCAGCTTGTCAACTCGTGGAGAGAGGCCTGTCATACATTTTGACATGTTTACTTGCACCGAGATAATCTCATAACCGCGACAATTTGTTGATCCTCCACTTGTTGCAATACACTGGATCTAGCCACAACTAAATGCGTTGCCTGCGCAACAAACATTGCACCAAAAACGGTGGGATGTTGACATGTACCAGAGATCCACAATTATGCATCTGAATCTTGTGACCCGTTTCAAAAATATGCCGCTGTATCCTTTCAACGCCCAAGCTGTGTGTATCACACACAACACACAAAGTATCAATGAAGTGCATAAGTGTTGAACTTTGATCAGCAAATACGTATTACGGCTCGAGAAATGACGCGGTTTGTTATGCAAGAAACAACAGCGAGCCGAGAGGCAAAAAAGGGTGATTATGTAAATACCTGAGACGAGGCGAGTGACGAAGCTGCCGTGGGACAAGCTGTGTATCCGAACTGTGGATAAGCCATCATTAATTAAAACTGTTAATGCACTTTCTGTCCAATATGCTTGATGTGTCCTCAAGTGTCGGTTATTGTAAACTGATGACTTTGGTGAGAGTTTTTTTTTCCTTCGCAAAGTCACCACTGCAGCAAGTGGCGCTATCGGACAGGTCGGTCGGTCGGTTGGTCTGTGGTGAAGCGGCTGCAGCGTCACTTCGCCGGAGCGCGGACTGGCGGTTCCGCCTGCTACAAGCAACCCTTTGGCCGAAGCAAAATAAACACAAAATCCCAGATAGGGATCTTGGGTCTGTTGTGAAGAAACGTGCTGCGAGTCTGTTGCTATTGTTGCAAATCCGTGCACCGGTACACACTACGCGCTGCTGTGGCAAGCACACGGGCATAAGCCGCTCTAAGGCTCCACGTTGCTTTCCGTGGGTATTTATTTCTGAAAACCTCTGCCAGTGCCTTTGACACTCACTTGTCATGATCAGTGGCCAATGCTGCACCTCTGGAGCTCAGCCTGGGCCGGCCCACTCATGTGGCTCATTGGCCAACAGCCTGTTTATCTATTCATGAACCACCGTCTGGCAGCTGTCACTCAAATTGCCCACTTAAACTCCACCTCCTCCACGCATTTTCTATCTCGCTGTCCAGGCCGACATCAGAATTCCACAAATTTTATGGAAAGTGGCTTCTTCGCTTTAATTATACTTGATACCTGCATTTTTTGGATATAGTTATGAATTGCTGAAGGGTAGGTCATGAAACCTGGGCTGTCATACAGTCGGAAAATATACAGGATGGAGGATCCTGGAGGAGGTCGCCCTCGGGCGCATATCCTGCATGTCTGCTTTTGGCCCCCAGTTTAAAGAGCCACTCGAAGACCAAAAGAGCCTCGATCAATGTGAAAACTTGGCGCAGACTCACATTGAACACTTTCCCAACTCTCACTGAATTAAAGTGGTCGAGAAACAAATATTTAGCCTCTGACCGATTTTTTTGTTTGTCTGTCTGGATTCTTATCAGTTTGAAATTTGCTTGTTCGTGATCCTGTCGTGCAGTTCATGATAACTCCCACTCGCAAAGCTTGTGAACGCTGCTCGTCCGAGCTTGGCAAAGAAAAAGCATTCTGAGCGTCTTGGTTGCCAGAAATAGTCAAGAATGTTGTGAGAAATATTGGTGACCAGAGAAATTAAATGAACGAACACCCAGCAGTGTCTGCCGGACACTTTTGGCCACGCAACATGCATGTGCTTCTCTTTTTTCATTTCACTCCAACTTACCGGCACAAATTGTGCTTGTTCCCAAAAATGGAGTTCGTTGGCAAGTGTGAGGTCAGCGTTTCCCAAGAAGGAAGCACATTTTGAAAAAACGTGCCAGATTTCTCAACAATCATCCAACATATGGTTCACCACGAGTCGCCTGATGTGATTAGTCTCTGGTTTGATTGAATGTTTTTATTTGGAATAAATGTTTCGTAATTTTCTGAGTTCATCTGGTTTGGATAAAGGATCACACGCACTTTGAGTATTGTACACTTCGCCATTGTTTCAGATGAATGACAGGGTCTTGTCAAAGAGCTATGCGTGCTCACTATGTTGGTCAGCACTGCTAGCCATATGGTGGAAAGGAATATTGTCATATAGTATGTTGTAACACATGTAGAGATGAGCTATTGTTTGTTTTAGAAAGTGTTCATAGGTGGGTAAATGTCTACTGAACCAAGAAGCAAATATGTCAGTGGACAATGTAGAACACTGTGCTCAGGGCGAGCGAAACGCTTTCACGAAGGCACGACACTAGCATCGCGATCGCCAAGGGGACGCTGCCTAAAGTACACACGCACAATGAAAAAACGCGGGAGTGTCGACAGATGGAAACATTTTGAGTCCAAAGTCATGTTTCTCGCTGTTTGATCAAATATATTGAAAGATGACTGTTTTTGTTGTAAGACATGTTTTTGACAAAAGACTGAGCAACTCTTAAAACTTGGGCAAATTTGCAAGACGTGTCACACTCCAGCTTGTGGCTGAGAGACGGAAGACTGGACGCCAGAAAATGGGTTCTCCGCGAGACCAGTGGCAACACGTACACAAAAGAAGGGGTCCCGACATTAAAATACCTGTGGAAATACATTAAAAGCCTCAGAGACAGAGACATGAATATAGTCTGTAACCAACATTCTTCATATTTGCACAGTTAAGTAATGTTGGGACTAAACATGGCACAAAGAACTTTTCAAACAATGCCTCAAGATCAAGAAAGAAGTATCTGTTTATGGACATGTATTTTGTGAGCCTATCTCGCGACAATTTGCCTTGTTTTGTCAGGTTCAACATATTAAAACGAAACGTGAGGACTGGCTGTGAAAATTTGCAATGAAATGTCCCTGGAAATCCCCCCACGCGGCCAACTTTCATGCACTTTTTCCTTTTTGTGACAATTGAAGTAACATCTTTTCTTGGCTGAGGAACCACCACAAAAACTAAACACATTACTGAGGCATAATTCTCCACATTTTCAACAAACAACAGTAGTCGTAAACAGCTCACAGAGTAATTTATCAAGGTGGCAGCACCTTGCGGTGTACTCCGTGAAAATTCAGACGTATCCCCGTCAACAACCGTGTCAAATTCAGCTTATTGCTGACTCTCAGGGCACAATTGCAGTTGCGGACAAAACAGCACCCACTCCTTGCCGCAGAAGTCAGAGAGGGAAATTATGAGATTTAGAAATTGGGTGAGCACGTCTGGCACGTTTGAGTTTGCACCAATTAAAGTTGTCAGTGACAACTCTTCTTGAGTGAACCACTTTCCGTTGGGAAACGAATGGAGAGGAAAATTCTCGTGACCATCAAACGAAGTACAGGGGCCAAACGCGCTCTTCACAGAAACGAGCAAACGAGCAAACAAGGATCTCTCCCAAAAAGGCCACCGTTCTGTGTTGCACTGTTGCGCGTGTCCGTGTTTTACTTCACCGAACTTCACTCGTATTTCTGCCCGTGTTGTGTAGCACGTTGAAGCTGGTCCAACCCCTTTACAAGAAGACACTGGACAGCTAGCAAGGTTTGCCTGACATCATTGCTGAGAGTGAAAATGGAGATAGCAGACAAAAAGCCAGACGAGCAAACCTGTCTGGTTGGGTTTGGGCAGTTTCCAGGTGGAGAGTTTGCGACCCTGCTTGCGGGAACACTACATCCTCCCAAGAGGTGTTGATCATGGTTGAAGGTCAGTGACGTGATGGCAGGCTTGTTTTTCTTTTTTTGCATTTTCTACAGCAAAGAAAGAAAACCAGCCTTTGGTTTCACGGGGCAGGGGTGTTGTGGGGGTGTTGTAGGAGCCCTGCCCTCTTCAAAACCAACGGTCCACAGACATACAGAACATCACCGTTGCTTTTAAATCTTCGACAAATTGCTTGATCACAATTACATCAAGCTTTTCTGCACTAACAAAATCAAAAGTCATTGGGCATTCTGTGAGTACGTGACACAACCCATAATTTTTGAGAAAAAACCCCCAGCTCAAGTCTCATAATTTGATTCTGAAGACAACAGCCAACAAAAAAGTGACACAAGTTAAGTCAGTCACTGAACCATCTGGCCCTGACACTGAGGAATACATGAGTTTGCAAGTGTGCAACATACATGTATGTTTTGGATGTGCAAGCACTAAATTTCTGCAAAATCCAGGTCTTTATGCATCAATTTTTGTTCAAACCAAAACCACAATCCTCCTTTATGCATCAGTTGACGGGTTCATAAAAGGTTGCATTGAATTTCCTTTGCAATAATTTGTACAGTGGCAGGTACAAACAGCCAAGAGGAGGAAGCTGCAGGACAAACTCACTAAACTTTCAGACAAAATTCGTGGAGGTGCAGAGAAGTCAGATCTCAGTTGTACAGATTGTTTGGTCAGATCAATCAAGATTATTTGATCAGGTCAATCAAGCTATCACTGCAGCGCTGATGTTCTGGTTTTGGTCTTGAAACACGACAGAGAACAGAAGCAAATATTTTCAGGGGTAGTGAAGCCATTCAACCTTTTGCTGGCATTTTGAAAGGATCTGTTGGTGATGTTGTAAAGATGAAACAAGTTGCTGTTGAACTGTGTGAACTGAGTCATTCTGTGCAGCAGGCACACAATGAAAAATACCTGGTGTTTTTTCTTGCAATTAATGTCAACGTTTCACATGTGGTGATGATTGGTTTGCCTCACAGTATTTGTGTATTCATGTTGTTCATAACTTGCACAGTGTAAACACACTATGAAGTGATTCATTCAGCCAAACATGATTGTACCTTGTATGACAGTGCAATGAAGTTTTTTTTCATCTGAAATTTCATTGTTTTCATGTTGACCCAGATGCACAAACTAAGAATGAGGCTGTACAGCTCCTTCCTGGCACGCTTTTAGAATAAACACGCTTCAATATTTCCAAGTTGATTTGATTGATGTGCAAACTTGTATGATGCCAATATCTCAGAAGTTTCCCGATTTTCTGCACCGTAAGCTCTGCCCCTGGCAGCAAAGTTGGTGCATTCTGTTGAATTCATTCCACCTTTCCTCGCCCAACTTTGGATCACTTTTGGTGCTATTTCAAGGGCAAATACACCCAACCACTTTCTTTTCATCCAACATGGTTGAATCTGTTTAGTTGCATGGCAGCCCTGTCACAATGTTAGAAATGTGAGAAGTTAAAAATGCGGAACTTTGCAATTGAACAGGTCTGGGGACACTTCAGGCTTGAATTTGCTCAAGCAGTGGGCTAAAGTGTGGCAAAGCCGCAACATGGCTCATTCAGTTCAGTTTGGACAGCCAAATGTGAAGATAGCAGCAGAAATGAACATTTCAGTCTTGATGTGAACAAGCGGCAGAATGCGGAACTGGAGAACACATGCATGTTTGAGTTGTTCCCTTTGGGAGGATTTGGAGTTCTGAAAAGGACTTGTTTTGGCTGTTGTTGGGATCTGTCTTCACCTGCCAGTCCATCTCCTCAAAAAATGCCACCACCTTCCACAGGTATTTCTGCAGACTCCAGATATTGTGCTCCTTCGGAAGTCATATATGTACTCTCTTACCAACTTGTCATGTGGTACAGCCTGTGGGTCAATTACAGCTGTCTCAGAGAGACTGGTGCTTTCCTCCAAGGTTCCACTTGAGAATTTCAGTGGCCACTGTCCAGATGCCCAGAGCCAATCCATTCAGTGACAGCAGTGCAGGGTGTCGATGAGTGTGGCCTGTGGTGAACACCTATATGGTGGGTGTGAGCATGGGTGTGAATATGGGTGGGTGTGAACATGGGTGTCACTATGGGTGTCAACACACATTGGTATCACCATGGGTATCCAAATGGGTGTAAGCATGGTGGTGTGAAACAGCTTTCTCGTCATCAGAACTCAATGTGTTGAGTAACCCACCTGTCTACAGCAGTGGAAACAGTAAAATTTCATTTTTGTCCCTGTCATCTGCTCACTGAACAGATGTTCATGCCACAAAGGGCTGTCTCAAACAAATAGATCTGGTTCAACGACATTGCTTCTCTGTGTGTCAATCCGTGCAGTTACCAAATTTGTATCGACGCGACGCTCAAAAAGTTTTGTTTTGCTGGTCTGTGTGAACACACACTCACACACACACTCACACACACACTCACTCACTCACTCACTCACACACTCACTCACTCACACACTCACGCACTCACACACTCACGCACTCACGCACTCAGACAGACAGACAGACAGACAGACAGACAGACAGACAGACAGACAGACAGACAGACAGACAGACAGACAGACAGACACAGACAGACAGACAGACAGACAGACAGACAGA
>JAAUXT010121071.1_pt1 | contig 39415 bp, 29 predicted proteins | sample 7278171 | NCBI WGS metagenome assembly JAAUXT01 (sample SAMN14350112, study PRJNA611818) | marine sediment metagenome | isolation source: surface marine sediment (1.8m) | place: French Polynesia: Moorea | collected 2018-08
AATTTTCAGTCACAATACACAATAGTCTTGTGAAGGTAATCACAACACAGTAGTCTTGTGAAAGTAATGAGGTCAACTGTTATTGAAGTCTGTTCACACACTTGAAGTGAAGTTCAACTGGCAGTTCGCATCACTCAAGGCTTTGCCTCTCGTGATGCGATCTCCCAGTCTCACTTCACTTCGCGTGTGTGAACCTATACCTCTTGCACATCTGAGATGCATCTTCAGGTCAAGCGCGGTTCTGTTCAAGAGCTTTCGGTCGCCAACTCAACACCTTGACATTACCCACAAGCCCGAACAAAACCGGCACGAAGAGCCTGGGCGCCCGTCTGGCGTCGAGGCAGAGAGAAAGTGCTGGTCACCCATGCCTACGGAATTGGAGAATGAGTGCAACAGGGTCAAATCTCAGAGCAAATTTGTCAAAACACCCACGGAGCAACAGTGTAGACGTGATGCTCTAAATTTTTCGCATCATCGAACGACGCCCAAGGGCATGTTCGATATGACTTCCTTGTTATGCCGAGTCGCCTTACATTGTTCAAATCTCTTCATCGTTATTGGTTCATCGACTAATCAAGTTCCTATTGCTGCTTCACGCTTTCCGCAAACAGAGTTGTAATGTCTGTCACTGAGAAGAAATGTCACAATTATTGATTTACATGACATCATGATCTGAGACGCAATTATTATTGATTTTTCCTGGAGAGACATGTTCAACTTCGGGGAATAAAGAGAGAGAGAGTTTTCTTAAACCGTAACCTGCTTGTTTCTCTTTTGTCGGGCAAATCACGAGCTGTAATTAAATCACAAAACCCTAGACATCAATCAACACTAATTATTATCACGAGTTCAATCAACCTGAGAGAGAAAATTGAGCAATCATCAATGTGTGCCCGGAGGGAGAAACACAATTGCTGCGAGAATCCGAGTCACCATAAATTTCTGCCGTCCACAACAGTTTGAAGACAGAGTAAGTGCAAACTGGTCGTGAACTCGCGTTATTTGGCGCATCCAAAGCTGTTTACAGCAAACACTGTCGCTTCAACTTCACTGCCTCCAACGTGAACTGATGGTTCAACATAGACCCAGAAAGGATTTGCGTGCAGCCACGTGGGGCAGCTGTCGAAGGGGACTTGCGCACAGTGTGGGGAATTGCGCACGTAAACTTGTCATGTAGGTTTGGCATTTTAATTAAAATTGCAAGAGTTCGAAAGAATCCAGGCAGGAAAAGTTTAATTGAAGTCATCCGGCAAATGATACTTTCAATGTAGTTGTCGTTTGGAGTTTCCACCCCACCCCCCAATTGATTAATAAATATTCTCGCACATGCGGCTCAAAGAGCAACAATTTTCTCTTAGTGCGTACGACACAGCACTCTCTCTCTCTCTCTCTCTCTCTCTCTCTCTCTCTCTCTCTCTCTCTCTCTCTCTCTGTCTCTCTCTGTCTGTGTCTCTCTGTCTCTCTCTATATCTCTCTCCGTGCACGGAAAGATTGCAGAACTGTCTTGAGTGTGCTCAGGACTTTCACACCGACGAAACTCGCGTGCGTGCGTGTGTGTGTTTCCTCTCTTTTGATAAAAGAAAATGAAGGAAAGGCCGACAATGACTTTGCAGCCAATGTCTCAACACGAAATGATTGTTTTGTCCACATAGGTCCTGGCCGTTTTCTGTGAATTCGTTGGGCACTCGAAAAATTTGGCCCTTGGCCCTCAGCGAAAATGAAGCAGCCTTGAGGGGCACTCGAAAGAAATTTTTTCTGGCCTGGAACCGCAGTGTTTGGAGTGATTTCCTCACTTTGGACTGAAAGTATCAGGCAAAATGTTTACTCCCCATTCGTGCAGCACTTTTGGCAGAAGTGGCTTTCAAAGCTTTGCTTTCTTGTTTTCTTTTTTTGAATTGAAACCTCGAACAGATCGTGGCATTTTGTCGGCACGCTGAGGTGAGAACCCTGTTTCCCTCCAAAGAAAAGAAGACCCCGTTCTCGACACCAACTGAGACGAGGCAATCCAGATAACACGAGTTGACGCTTTGTTTCAGACGGTGACGCCGTATCACGCCATCGCGGCGCCCAAAACGAACAACGTGGTGCTCAACAGCAACCACTCGTACTTCGTGCTCGTCGACAACGGGTCGGTCGGCAAGTACGGCGCCGAGATCCTGCTGCGCAAGAAGCTCGAGAAGTACATATCACAGCAGAAAATCACCACCAGTACGTAGCTCAGTTTCTCACCACGTTCACGTTGAGCGCGTGTGTGTTCTCAAGGCACAATGAACTTTTCTGGATTGTAACAAGAATTGTTTGACATCCGTGAACTGTTTGAACGAAACTCCACCCCTCCTTCCAAGCCAAGCCTTCTTTAATCTGGGTACAAAGACACAAGAAGCCAAAACACAGACAAGTGCTGAGGGTCCCCGGAACCGTTTTTGAGTTGCTAAACGCGCACTTTTCGTTGTGAATCCTAGACTCTATTTGATGTGCGCGGCGTGGGCTGCAACACGGGTGAGGTTGCGCCAATTGCGACGTGTTCGTGCACAAGTTTGTTGGCCTTCGTGTGACAGAAAGTGACATTCTCCCTGGAAGAGAGCAAAAGCAATTGGTGATTCACGAAAGCCCCGTTGGCGGGAGAACGCTGACCTTCGCCTCGAGCTCTCGAGACAGTCATGGCTTGAGGTTGTGCTCTGCATTAACTTTTCGTCCTTGTTGTGTGTTCTGTGCGTGGCTTAGAAATGGTGGAAAATGATGTCCACAGGCCATCATCCGATTTTATTCGTAACCTTTGATGTTTTCACGCACACTTTCGTGCCAGACTCCAGACGTAGGAGCAGTTTTGAAAGAAAAATTAAACACAGAAAATCAGGAAAATGTTTCAACCAACAATTCCAAAGGATTTCTGGAGACTTTGCCCTCTCATTTGCTTGTAAATCCAGACACCTTGGTTTGTTTTGTCTCATGGGGTTCGGAAACATTTCAGTACTGTCCAAAAATTTATCCGAAAGTCTGATTCGCCGTGCTGCCTTGCAGGGAGCGGGAGCAAGAGCTACAGCACGCCGGTGGTGTGCCTCATCCTGGAGGGCGGCGCCAACACGATCCGCACGGTGCTCGAGTGCGTCACCGACTCGCCGCCCGTCCCCGTCGTCGTGTGCGACGGCTCGGGGCGCGCCGCCGACCTGCTCGCCTTCACGCACAAGTACGCGCAGGACGACGGGTACGTACCACCTCGACTGTCCGGAAACTGCGTCGCACAGCGGGAGAGTCTTGTGAAGGACGGGTGGCAGACGCACAGGGCTGGTCTCAGGTGATTCGCACAAACGGATCCTTTTTCCGGAGGGGGGGGAGTTTGGCGTCGTTGGTTGTTTCCTTGTTTGAATGGGTGATCTGAGACCACCAGCCGTACAAGTTTGCACAGCACAGCACGGACTCGACAGCGTTTGTGGATCTAAATCTGGCTTTAGCAGTGTTGTCTTGTGTAGTGTGCGTACACTGGTAGATTTTTCAGTAGCTGAGTCATAATTGACTGTGAACGCACCGCTCTTTAGTGACCACTCCAGTTTAGTTTATCTTTTCTCCAAGTTTGCAACATTTACTGTACGTTGAAACAAAATTTCTTTGCTGGGTTTTGTCCTCAGGGACAAGAAGAGGTTTGTAGAGCCAGACAGTGATCTTGGGTCCTTGTTGTGTTTGTGGTGGTGCTTATTTGGTGAATCAGTCATCAAAACGTCCCGTTTGGAAACAAAGCTGCACCTTCTTCTTGGAGCCCTGTGAAGTTGACGAACACGTCTGCATCGCCTTACCTTTGTGTTTCTACAACAGAGAATCAAGATATGTCGACCAAAATTCTTTCATCCCACCACGCATCTGTTCATTTGTAAGTTTATTTTTGAATGACGGAGCTGCTTGGTGACGGGTGATTGCGGGTGATGGCTTTCAACTGGAGGCGTGGAGTGCACGCTGTCGTTCGCGCACACAGCGCAGTTCCTCAATTATTTCGTGCACCTGCCAAACTTGGACAGCTTTCTCAAATATACCTTCCGTCATTTGGTCTTGAAAAACGTTTCACGACAGGTCGCAGAAAGCGCTGTCGGTTCAATCATCACTCCTCGTACATATTGGTCGAAGAGAAGTACATACTAACCAACTTCTTCGCAAATATTTTCTGATCACATGTAGTCCAGCTTCGTTCACGCATTACTTTGTCGTACTTGATGCTTTTCTTTTTTTGGCTTTTTTTCGTTTGTAACAATTTCAATGTGTTGAACAGCATTCGGCACCAGTCTTTAGAACAAGGACTCGTCCGGTTAGTATCTCAGTTCTCGTTTCCACTGTTGGAAGTTCTCAGTGTTTTTCTTCACCCCGCGGAAGACGTCACACTTTATTTGTTCTGGTTTGTTTTTTTATTTTTCTCAGTTGTTTGGCAGTTCTGTTCTGAACGTTTCGCTCACGGTCGCCCGCACTTTGTGGGGCGATCGTCGCGATAGCGTCCATGCATCAGAAGCGGAATTTCCTACCGGTTCGTTTGGCCCTTGAATGTGCACCAAATATGAAGCCCACATTTCTCTTGGCGGGGAAAAGTTTCTGGCCCAACCTACTACGTACCACCAGAATACGTATGTTGGCTGACAGGGATTGTTTGTTGGAAAAATTGGTGTTACCTCTCTGAAACGCTTTTGCCTTGACGTTCAGTTGGAAAGCATTTCGCAGAAAACGTCCCGTAAAAGCCAAGAGTGGCTCGTCCAACATGAAAAATGCTTCACTGAGGAGCAGCGAGACCTCAGTGTGCGGCGAGCACCCAATCTTACAGTGAAAAGCGGCGTACATCACATCCCTCGATTCCACACCATCTCCATAAAGCTCTAATAATTCTCGGCTAGATTTGCAATAAGTGGGTGATTTAATGTGATTTAATGTGATTTGCGGTTCTTAGCACCAGCGATAAATCTCCATCACCGGTGTCTAAACGCGGCTCCGATTGATTCTCGACTTGCTCCCTTTCAACCCGCACTAATTTGTCAACTCCTTTTGTTTCTCGAGGAAAAAGGCGGAACTTGGGTTTCTTTTTTATCGGCAGTGGACAAATGAACCCGAAAACGGCTTTTTCTGACAACTAAAAGACGGACATTTGTGCCTGGACAAAAGGGTCAACAAACTCTGGTCTCTTTTATCCAGATATTTGATGCACAGCCGAGTTAACTCTGGAGCCGGTGCTGTTTTCAGAACGATGCCCGAGAGTCTGCGCGACCAGCTGATCCTGACGATCGAGAAGACATTCCAGTACTCGCACGAGCAGGCCGAGAAGCTCTTCATCGAACTCATGCTCTGCGTCAAGAAGAAGGAATTGGTCAGTTCTCACCACCAGTGAGATCAGAACATTTTCTCGTTCGACTTTCTACCACCAAGTTCAAACTGAGACATCTTTTGAGAGCAGTTGGTACAAAGGGAGACTCTTTTACAGCCACCTCCAGACAAACCTCCGGCAACAGTTGGGCAGAAAAGGCGTAGAACCACTTCCGGCGATCAGGCTTCGAATGCCTTGAACACGAACATCTATCAGGAACAGTGCACTAACCATAGTCGTAGCCAAACAGCATGCCCAGTCGTGTTTGAACAAAAACAACTGAATGTACTGCCTTCTTTGGTGAAACTGGCCGACCGTTTGCTGCTGTTTCTGGAAAGCAAGTGTCACCAGATGCAAGTGTCAACAGATTGTAACGCTTCTTTTTTGCTAATTGAACAGATCACAGTTTTCCGAATGATGGAGGGGAGTCAAGATATCGACCTGGCAATTCTCACGGCTCTGCTGAAAGGTAAGGAAGAGGGACTGGGAGGAAATTACTCTTCACTGCTGGGTTTAAGCCCGCCATTTATTCTGGCAGCACAAGTTGAAGATGGAGAATTCCAGAATTATTGGCTGATGGAGTTGAGTTGAGTGTCGCGTTCTCTCCAGCTCACGGTTTTGTGTGTGACGTTCAGTGAAATTGGACTCTTACCTTTCACACGTGGCGTGACTTTCAGGTCAGAACGCGAGCGCGCCGGACCAGCTGAGTCTGGCGCTGACCTGGAACCGAGTCGACATCGCGAGGAGCCACATCTTCGTGTACGGACAGGAGTGGCCTGTAGGTTCCTTTGTCTAAACGTTTCTGTTGAACCTAAGTCCGCAAGATGCAGTAGCGGAGTTGCCCTTGTCGTTGTGTTTGACGGCTGTGGCGGCTTTGCAGGAAGGCGCGCTCGACCAGGCGATGATGGACGCGCTCGTCAACGACCGCGTCGACTTCGTGAAGCTGCTGCTGGAGAACGGCGTCAGCATGCAGAAGTGGCTGACGATCCCGCGCCTCGAGGAGCTCTACAACATTGTGAGTGACTGACGGAGACGCGCGGCCACAGTGACGCAGACTCGGCAGGGGGCGGCACCGCCGGCGCGCACTCTCAGCAGCACGTTTCTGGCCATCCGCACTCGCTTTGCTGAATGATCTGAAATGAGACCCATCACATGATTCCACCACACTGTGTGCATGCTTTGCTCAACGGTGCATCATCCCACGGCGACGACGCTGTGCACTACACACGAAATTTTCTGCAGTCTGGTTGAAAGCGCTTGCAGTCCAAGTTTGGCAATTACTTATCTCACACTGCAAGGAACGAGAGCACTTTTACTCTTTGCATGTGTGCCTGTGGGTGACTGATGTGTGTTGCCCTTTTTTTCCTCAAAAACAGTTTTTCAAACTGAAGGGATCTTCGAGTCTGAACGTCCAGCTCCAAAAGCAGACAACTCCTAATCGTTCTTATATCTTACAAATCGTAGGTCGCAAAACTTGAAACTGAAAGTTCAAAGGTAAACGTGTCCCATGTGCACGATGAATGTCGTAAAGTACAGACCAGTCAAATCGTTGAACGGGCTCATGATAGAGAATATGGCACTTGTAAAATCTGTTTGATGCACGACAAAGAATAGACGAGTGAATTTTTTGTTTTCTGCACAAGTTCCAGTTCAGCAATTCGAGATTTTAGAGAGTATTCTGAAAACAACAGAATCTTAACTTGTGCAGTGCAGTGATGTAAACTGTTAAGTTGTAAGACTTCTGTGTTCTGATCTCTGACATTATGTGCTGTGTTCTGATGTCTTCCTTTTCTGTATTTCGTGAGACTTCATTTGTTGTGTTTGTGAAATAGACGAACCACACATACACGAGTGTGGCCAAAGCTGCGACCGAGCAGGTCCGTGTGGGCTGGTGAAGGCATTTGAATTGAGGGTCGCGCAGAGACGGCAGATCGTGTTTCTTTGTCTTCTCTGATTTCCTTTCCTGAAAAAAATATCGTGACATTGCAGCCGAGGCTTGACGTGCGATACACTGAACTTCCAACGGATGAAATGTGCTCCAAACTTGGGCAGATTGTCAGTGTTGATGTTTGATTCTGCCAGACGTCCAGACATTTCTAACTTGACTTTTTTTCACTTTTCAGAAACAGGACCAGTCTAGTACGCTTCGCTACCTGATCCGTGAAAACAAAAAGGTCAGCGCTGAAGCTTTTGGAGCAGAGGTTTCCAAAAGCAAACGTTTTGAGCACTTGGGACGAAGACCCATTGAGTTATGCTTTCCCCTGTATGCTCAGTAAGACATCATGTTAGTCAAGCCGTTCACAAGTTCTGCGCAGTGTTGGTGCCTTTTCTTCAAAGGAATCTGAGCCCGAAAGACGGAAATAGTCTGCAGTTGTTTTTTTTGTGACCATCGTGTTCATCCAGTTTTGTTCAAGTTTGTGCTTGAACCACATTGAGTGACACTATTTTTCTGTATCTCGCAGAACATCCCGCACGGCTACCGCTACACTCTGTTCGACATCGGTCTCGTCATGGAGCAGCTGATGGGCGGCGCCTACCGCGCGTCCTACTGTCGCCGCAAGTTCAGGACCATGTACAACGCCGTCATGCGCAAGGTGCGTACACTAACCGCGACCCCCGGGCCCAACTCCCCATCCTGCGTGTTGCTTGCGGTTCGCAGAGCTGTCTGGATTGGAGCGAAGAGAAGCCATTGCTGGTGAAGTTCTAGGAATCTCAACCGATTCCGACTGGTTCCGACCCGCATGTTTGTGTAAGTTTGCTCGAAGGATAAAAAAAAAGTAGCCCAAGGTGGACATCGGGAGAAACAGAACAACAGGTAAACCGAGAACACAGTGCGAGAGGTTCCCGCCACGCTTGTTCACTGATACCAGTTTTGCTTGGAGCACGCGTGCAGTTATGATGAAGTGCAAAACAGAAGCAATGCATTGGGATTGTGAAACTGTGATGTCTGTACTGACGCAACTTCAACGTCCTTGTGTGGAGTGAAAGCATGAATAACGCTAATATTGACTTTGACGGGATGCTTTCTAGTGGGCCAAACTGACTGATCAACAGGTAAAACTTTGGTAGAGCTTTACGAACTGAAGAGCCGAACATAACGAGTTCGAGTCTTTCAAAGTTCGTGCTATTTTTCGCGTGCACTTTTCACTTATCAAAAAATGTTAAAATTCACAACGTAAAGTCGTAGACATGCCTTGCTTGCATTAAATCTATTTGTTTCAACACGGTTCATATACAGATACGTCCCGTCGCACGTAGACACGTCGCTTTGGCTTTTACGATCACTCCTTCGCATGCTCTCTGCTTGTGCAAGATTTCATTCTCACATGACGTTCGGCTTTCCGTGAAAATGAAATGCCAAACATTGAAGCAAGAGCACATATTTTGATTGAACACTTCACCTGTGGAATGTTTGTCACCTTTTGCCCAGAAGTACACCCTATAGGTTTGAAGCGTTGTATCGGAGAGGAGCCTCGCACATACAAACAAAAAGTTTCCAGAAATATTCATGCACATCTTCGCTCTGCTTGTGCCTGATACTGTTTGGGCAACCAGACTTTTTGCGTCACTGACAGTTACGAACTTGGTATACGTAGAAGGGAACACTTGGGAAAGGAAAGACTGACTGATCCAAAGTGTTGCAAGAGTTCGCATGATTGAGCTTCCCAACTCATGTTGACAAAAATTTTGATGCACCTTCAGGCCGTTTCACACTGGATGCGCCACGTGCTGTCTTTGAACGAATTGCTGGGCGTTGCTTTCGACTCGGTGCCTTGTGACATGTGCAGGGACGCAGGGCGTGACGCCTCCAGTGTGAAATATGCCGCTCAGTGAAATCGTTTACTCTATCAAATTGTCTGTCTTCTGCTTTTCACCTCTTGTGTGATGTACCGCACGCTTCTTGACAACCATCGCGCGTGTCTGCTTTTCGTCACCTATGTGGCCCTCAACACTGACCTGCCGATCGACCATTGACTGCGCGCCAATCGCTTCACGTCGCCTCCTCAGTCTAACACGTTCAGCCTGACACCGAACCAGAGTTCGCAAGCGTTGATTCACACCCCTCAGCACGCCGCCGCAGGAAGCGGCGGCGGCGCCGGTCCCGCCGCGTCGACTCCCACCGCGCCCAGGCACACGGCGCCGCTAGTGCCCAGTCCGCAGGTACATTGTTTGGACATTCACATGCCCATTGGGTACCTGTTCAATCTTCTTTGGTTCCAGAGTTCAGTTTTGCTTTTGTGATGTTTTCACAGCAGGTTTCAGGGAAAAAAAAGCAAAAACACGGAGTTGATATGTTTGATGTGGAAGGAAATGTGTTGTGAAAACTTTTGGACTTATCAAAGAAATAGTTTCTCTTCTCACTGTAGATTTTGTTGAACGTTGTTCCGTAGAACATGTTGAATCCCGTTGATAGTCTAGCGTTGTCGACAGAAAAATAACACCAGAATTTTTTTTTTTTTACTTTGGCGAAATGGAATACGACCTGACACAGAAGATTTTGCTTTTTCAACATTTAACATTTCGCAATTTTCAGAATGCGAGGTCCTCGTAGATCTAGTTGGTTGAGAAAGTTTTTCACTTTTGCGCCCACTATTTCGTAAGAAGCTTTTCCATTTTGTACAGGCGCGTCCTTCGGAGCGAGGCTTTGGTTATGCACCGGCAGTTGCCGGGGACTTCACATTCAAAAGAGGGGGGGTCGAGCGCAGGACCTACTGGTGGGGGGGGGGGCAAGTTGTATAGATCTTACCTTCCCTTTCCCGTGAGGTTGATCTTGGGGTAGAAGACCAACCCAAAATTTGACAGGTTCCACCCCCGCCCCAGGACATTTAGCCTCGGGACGCGCCTGTGTTGAAAGCTCGGCCTTCCAGGTTTTTTAGGCACGAATTTCGTGTGGAGTTTGATATTGTTCACAATGTTTTCTACTTGCGTGGCGAGTTGAGTCTGTGTGGGTAATTTCAGCATGCTCAATTGACGCCGCACCACGATCACAGCCACGGACTCTTGGGCCACATCACCGACCATCTTCATGGTCTCAAAGTTCACATGGAGGTCTCGGTAACAGAAAGACAAGCGTTAGATCTACTCCAAACTGTTTTCATCTTCTGTTTTGCTGCAGATTATATTGCGTGGCTGATGTCAGTTTGTGCTTGAATAATCAGAAGCTGGTTGGAGAAAGTAAATCCCAGATCTTTAGAACGAGAGACAGGAAAAGGACAAGTTGAAAGCTGAGATGTCAAGTCTTGAGCGGCTTACTTTTTCCAGCTGAAGCTTGTCATCCGGCAAGTTCTGATTTTGATTTTGCTGGCGTCTGTTGATTTTGACATCAATTTACAATGAATGCCTCGATGTCAGAGTAGCTTCGCAGGGAGTTACTGTCACAGGGCAATTATCTGCAGCTGTTAAGTTTTGTTCACCAATCAAATCAACTCGATTATTCCAGTGTGATTGCTGTTGTCAAGTTGTTGTCCTGTCCTCCAAAACATCCTGCAGGTTCAAATGAAAATGGTGTTTTGACTGTCCCACTCGATATAACATGTGCACTGTTTTGACCAATCGCAAATTTCCACGTCAGTTTTTCTGCACGTTATACGAGCGTCAGAATTGCGCCCTCTGGACGCGGATTCTCAACTGTGGAAACGTCCGCAGACCGTGCGATCTTCCGACTGTTGCACAGAAAATGAAGGAACATTATCCGTGAAGTGGCTGGAACAGAACTGCCTCAGTTCGTTCGACGACACTGTGTGTTTCTCTGGTGCCGTCTCTGACGCACTCGGCTGGAAGCTCGTACGGCTGTCATTTCAGGGTCACCACGTGAGCAACATCGTACCTGAAGTGCCGCTGCCGGTCGACAACGCCATGTTCGCCGAGGTGTTCAAATACCCGTTCAACGAGCTGGTGGTGTGGGCGGTGCTCATGAAGCGCCAGCGCATGGCCAAGTTCATGTGGCAGCACGGCGAAGAAGCGCTCGCAAAGGTGAGGCTCGCTGCCGCAGTTCACTTCCCATTCGTTGATGATCAAGACGACCCCACGTCAGCCTGGTTTGCGCAAACCAAAATGTCCCCGAGTCACTTTGAGGGAACGTCATTCTGCATTTGGCAAGAGCAACAGTTCAAGGAGCAACAAAGTCGCCTCACGAAAATGAAGATGTCAATTTCCAAGTCCAATTTACCATGCGGGGTGTTTCTGAGCATAGTTCGTTGTGATATCCTAATCTCGTGATTTGCTTTTGCCATTGCAGGCGCTGGTGGCAACGAAGCTGTACAAGAGCATGGCGCACGAGGCGGCGCAGGACGAGCTCGAGATGGACATCTCGGAGGAGCTGCGCCGCTACGCCAAGTGAGTCCGTCCCGCCAAACTGGATCTCATCGTCTTGACGCTGGTGCACGAGGCTTGCTACTTTGTGAACTGGATGACTCGTTATTGCAACTGTCATCCGCCCTCAGCTCGACCTTGCCGCAGGCTTGACTGGAAGAGAACAAGAAAGTCCCGAGACCCGGGGAAGCTTTGACTTGTCATTCTGTCAGCGTGTGCGCGTGATCCTGCCTGGGCGGACTCGACATGCGCCAGTAATTGAGCTGTCTCGTTCCGCTGCCGCCGCCTGCACAGCGAGAACAGCTGCAGTGCGTGCGTTGTTTCTGATGTTGTTTCGTTTCATGGTTGTCGGGAGAAAAGGTGACACTTTTCTCTTTTTTTTCGGACGTTCATGCGAAACAACCTTTGTGAGAGGCAAGTGACACGCTGTGCGAGACAAGAAAACCTGTCGTTTTTTCTGTCACCGAATGATCTTTCCATCTCCAAAACATGTGATGCTCAACTCTTCAACACGGCGCAGATTGCTTTGACCTGCGTAATTTCAAGGAGCAGGGCAGCAAAAAAAGGAAATCTTTCACGCAGCGTTCCTTCCATTCGTGCTCACCACGCATTACCAGAAAACTTGTTTTCTCTGATGGCTGATCTCTCCAGTGCACTTGAGGATGTTGCTGCTCTGTGTCTCTGACAGCGAGTTCGCGATGCTGGCGTACGACCTGCTGGAGCACAGCTACAAGACGGACGACGACCTTACGCAGCAGCTGCTCACCTACGAGCTGCAGAACTGGTCGGACCAGACGTGCCTCAGCCTCGCCGTGTCAGCGAGCCACCGCGAGTTCATCGCGCACACGTGCTGCCAAATTCTGCTGACGGAGATGTGGATGGGCGGGCTGCGCATGCGCAAGTACACGAGCGCCAAGGTGCGTCAGCTACCTTCGACCAGTGCCTTCCGAGTCGACGTAACATTTCCATGATTGGTTCCGTGTTTTTGTTTCAAAAGTCACTCGTTCATTTCCTTCTTCGTAGAAGCACATTTTAAGAGTTTTCCTTCTTCAGAGCAGCACATTTTCAGAGGCAATTTTCTCTTCTGTCTCTGCGTCAGGTGGTGCTGGGGATCCTCATCCCGCCGTCCATCCTCTTCCTCGAGTTCAAATCGAAGGAGGAGCTGCAGCTGATGCCGCAGACGGTCGAGGAGCACATCCAGGAGCTCGAGGACTCCGACTCCGATTCGTCCTTCGACTCCACTGAGGACGAGGATGCCGAGAACCACTCCATCGCAGTAGGTCTCGCAGGTCTCGCTGCTATGAACTCGCCACGGGTATTCCATCATTTTCTGAGCCATCTCAATGTCGTTCCCCGTCCGTGCGTACCTCCATTGTCCATGTACACACACATAGATTTGCGTGTGCTACACGCACTGTGTGGACACTGCAAACAGAAGGAGCAAAGCTGGAGCTTGTGGTCAACCTCTGTTCTGCAGCTTTATCTGGTGTTTGAACAAATTCAACTTGAAATTCTCAAAAGGAAGGTCGGTGGAACAGAGGTTCGACAGAACAATTCACGCATCTCGCGCACAACACAAACGCTTCAAAAACCCAGTCATCCATTGCATGCGATTATTTGATGTCAACAAAACAGATCCGTTGTCGCACATAACAGATCCATGCACGTGTCATTGTTCTCAGTTTGTGCACTATTTCCTTCTGTTGTGTGTTGAAGTATTTTTGCACGACAGTTACCTTCATTTGATCAATTTCTGCGCAAAAAATGCAATACCCATTGGAATGAGTGCGCACGACTCAGCTGCTTCCTGTGCATGTTCGTGTGTTGCTTGTTTTTAAGTACAACGTCAGTGCGATAATTTGTGAATCATCAAAGCGTTCAATTCCTGTTTGATAACGTTCTCCTCAATTACCAGTACTAACCACGCTTGGGCCAAATACCTCAATTGATATTTGATTGGTTTTGGAAGTTCGCTTTTTTAGTCAGTTCGCGCGTTGTGTTCGCTGCTGAAACTGCAGTGGAAGTGGGAGAACTGAGGTGGACTTTGCGCGGTTGTTGTTGCAGCCGCCCGCAGTGACGCAGCAGGAGGATCTGCTCAAGAGAGACTCGGTGCCGAACGGAAACGTCATGACGTTCGATATCACGTTCCGCAAGAAGAACAGTTCGCTGCGACTTGGCAAGAAGATCTACGAGTTCTACACGGCCCCCGTCACCAAGTTCTGGGCCCACACAGTCAGTACCTGCGCTTTATTCAGAGGGGTTGAGGGAAGAGTCGAATGGTTGACGTGGTAAATGGTTGCACAGTGGTGGAATTGGAATGGGGTTCCGGAAAAAAGAAAACATGAAACAGACACCGTCAGTTGTTCAATGACGCGTTCCCAACAGAAAAAAAAGTGTCGCAAGTCAATCTGTCGTGTTCTGCCCTTTGACTTTTTTGTGCAGATATGGTTTTGTGTCCATTGTCATTGTGCGGTTGCCTGTCTCATCACTAAGAAAGGAATCGCTTGTTGCAGCTGGGCTACATCGCGTTCATCATGATCTTCACGTACGTGGTGCTGGTGCGCATGAACAGGTCGCCCACGTGGCAGGAGATGTACGTCATCGCCTACATCTTCACCATGGGCGTGGAGATCGTCAGGGAGGTGCGTCCTCGTTTGGCTGAAAAAATGAAACAACCAACCAGGCATTGGTAAAATCAGTGGTCGCCTGAAATCAGTGTTGCCTTTGTTTCCAACACTCTTCGCCTGGCAGATCGACTCCCTGCCTTGTTGTCACCACCATCCCCAGGCACAATTTGCAAACGCTTGGCACACTTTCCTCTCGAGTTTCTCCTCAGACTCTGGAAAACAGTGATAATTTGCAGGTGCCCGAGCTGCAGGTTGATCAGTTGTTGATCTTGTTGCAGATTGTGTGTTCAGAACCGAAGAAGTTCATCCAGAAGGTGATCGTGCACTTCTCGGAGATGTGGAACGTGTGCGACGCCATCGCCATCGTGCTCTTCCTCGTCGGGGTCATTGTGCGGCTCAACCCAGATACTCAAGGTGCCCACAATTGCCCCGATGTATTGGCGATCAGAGACGATCCGCAATCAATTTGAGTCGCTGCACTCTTTCAGAATTCAGCGAACAATTTACGAATACGACTCAAGAATTTGGTTTTGATTTTTCAGGTCAAGGCAGGGTATTTTATTGCGTGGATATTATATTTTGGTACGTCAGAATACTCGACATATTTAGCGTCAACAAGTACCTTGGTCCATACGTCATGATGATCGGGAAAATGGTGAGTGTTGTCAAATTCCTGACATTGTCCGTTGAATCTGAGTTCTCTGAGAGTTGTGGACACACACTTGTCCGGGACAGGCGCACAACTCAGCGCTTGGTGTTTCCAGGTGAAGGACATGATTTACTTCATCGTGATCCTGCTCGTCGTGTTGATGAGTTTCGGCGTGTCGCGCCAGGCGATCCGCAACCCGGACAAGGAGCCGGCGTGGAGCCTGGCGCGCGACATCTTTCTCGAGCCGTACTTCATGATCTACGGGGAGGTTTACGCCGACGACATCGACCGTGAGTGGAATACGGCTCGAAACAAAACGTGGTCGCGTAATTTGCTGTGTGCGCTTTGTCTTGCGCTCCAGTGAGAAAAACTGCACTCCAGTTCATTGTTTGATCAGAGGTCTTCGAAATTCCGTTGCGCTTCTCCGTTTTGTTTCCAGAGAAAAATGGGTTTTCACCTTTTGTGTCGCTTTTGTAGCTCCGTGTGGCTTCGGAGAGCACGACCCCTGCGTGCCTGGCCATTGGATCACACCCGCCATCATGTCCATCTACCTGATTGTCGCCAACATACTCCTCATCAATCTCCTCATCGCCGTTTTCAAGTGCGTGGCGCCATTCAGAAGGACGTTTTTGTGGTTGTCTGCTCGTTGAGTGATTGAGGTTGATGTCTTGTGTGCCGGATCAGAACCGGTTCTGTTCCCGTTGCAGCAACACGTTCGTGCAGATCAACGCCATCTCGACGCAGGTGTGGAAGTTCCTGCGCTACAACCTGGTGATCGAGTACGAGTCGAAGCCGATCCTGCCGCCGCCCGTCATCATCATCTGCCACGTCTATCTGCTCGTCAAGTCCTGTGTCCGGCGCTGCCGCGGCAAGCGAGAGTACCTCGACAACGGCCTCAGTGAGTGGCGCTGCCAATGACGCCAAGAAACAGCCTCTTCATGTCTTCATGTCCAAATCCCATGTTTCTCGCTGAAGAGTTCTTCCGTTGGAGTTCCGTCCGAGTGAATGTCGTCTCATCCCTGGTTGATGTACACTTGTGTTCACGTCACTTGTGTTCAGTTGAACTGCAGGCAGCTGTTTCTCTGACTTCCCGCAGAGCTGTTCCTGAGCGGCGAGGACGTGGAGCACGTGCACGACTTCGAGGAGGAGTGCGTCGAGGATTACTTCCGCGAGAAGGACCAGCGCTCCGCCACCTCGTCCGACGAGCGCATCCGCCTCACAACGGAAAGGTGCGGCACACCAGAGGCGTCACGTCGCCTCTCAGCTCTGTTGAAAGAAAGAGGCCTTTTCCGAAAAGCAAGAGCGTCTGCAAAATCAAGCAGAAACAAGAACCTGTTCACGAATAGCAGACATCTTACAAACTCAACTTGAAGGTTGCTTGAGAGATTGTTGTGCTTTAGTGAACCAACGTTGAACCCGCTCGTAAGGTGGTGCTGTGTGCTCTGCTGCAGGGTGGAGAACATGTCTCTGAGGATGGACGACATCAACCAGAAGGAGAACGCGATGAAGCTGTCGATGCAGACGGTCGACTTCCGCCTCGCCAAGCTCGAGGAGATCGTGCTGCAGACGGCCGAGAGTCTCTTCACCGTGCAGCAGGTGCGCCGCCGCCGCCGCTGTTGTCCCGGCGTGCAATTTGTGGCAAAGAACACAAGTTGATGCCATCTTATCAAAAAACGACAAACATTTTTCAATATCATTCCCGTGGCTGGGAGTCTGTGGTTGCAAACTTCTGAGGTGCGCTCCACTGACGCTGTTGTTCTGTTGCAGACTATGCAGTCACACTTGATCGCGCCTCCCAAGCAATTCTCGACGGAGAGCTCGGAGAGTTTCTCTCCAACGCCGCCGCACACCAAGACGTCCGTGGCCGCCATGTTCAGCGAGGCCGCGGCCTACACGACGTCGAGCCCGAGGAAGCCGCGCCGCCGCATGAACGAGGACCGCCTCGGGCCGTTCACCGACTACAGCGGGCGGCGGCGTCCGCCCTTCCAGCGCTCCATCACCATCGCAGCGCCGGGCGCCATCGGCCCAGAGACCAGTGTCGTTCACTCGGGAGTCAATTTCAACATCGGCGCCTCCGACTTCAGCGGAGTGAAGCCGTCGGGGCGGCGCGACAGCAGGACCGGCGCCGCGGGCAGGACGGGGAAGCGGGACAGCCTCGGACTCGCCTCCGACCTCTACAACCGCCGCAAGATCAAAGCTCTCGAGAAACACCAGCAGAGGCAGGCAGCAGCCGCAGAGAGAGACGCATCGGCGAAATCGTCCAAGAGAAGTAAAGCCGGTCGCGTCACGTTCAGCGACCCTCCCTCGAAGGAGCCGAGTCCGATCCCGCCGATGAAGATGCCCGGAGGCGGGGCTGGAGACTTCCCGGCCGCGCGGGGCCTGAGCCCACAGCGCGGGGATGACGAGGTGAAGGTGCTGCCGTTCAGCAGCCAACTCGACGGGAGTCTACTTCGGGTGGCGATGCCCCCGACTTCCCTGCCCAACATTCCATCCACGTCCGTCCTGAACCAGATCAACCCGATCGTGACTCCGAATCGCTCTGACTACACGACCATCACAGACGAGATCGACACGACTGGTCTCAACTACAGCAGCCCCAGCTCGAGCCCTACGACGCCCAAAGGCTCCTTCTTCCGCGGCCTCGACGTCGATGTTGACCTGTACACCAAGAAGAATCTCAGGTGCGGGCGACGCGTAGTTTTCTTGCGCGAAACAAAACTTCAATCCAGTGGCCTCAGCAATTGTTAGGCATTTTCTCAACACTAAACTTTCGCAATCACAGCCATGTAAAAATCATAATGTTGTTTTGGTTTCGCAGAGTATTGGTTTTGTTTTCAGCTCGAAGGACGTGATCCAGTCTGAGCTGGAGCAGCTGCGTCAGGCGGAGGACGCGGAGCACGAGCAGATGGAGCTCATGATCATGAAGCGCATGCGCCAGATCTCGCTCACCGAGTCCGAGTCGCTCAGCGACATCGCGCGTCACGTGATCCAGGAGCTCGAGAGCGACGACGACGCGAGCGACGTGCGCGCCGGTGCAGCGCGCGACTGCAACAGCGACGAGGATCTGCCGAAGCGCGGCGCGGCGGCGGGCACGTCGGACAGCAGCGACGACACGCTCGGCGTCCCCGTCATCAACAGAGTCAGCTCGGAGCCGAACATCAACCGGTTGGGCGGGTCGCTCGAGCGAGACATCCACTCCAAGCCGAGCTCGGCGGTGGTGGTGGAGAGCAGCAGGAGCGGCAGCGCGTCTCCGCCCAACAAGATGTCGGCGCTGCCGCCGCGGGGCCGGTTCGATCTGCCGCACCGAGCTGCCACGCTCGAGGACACCACGTCTCACAAGGCCAGCAGCGAAACCACATGCTAGGAAGTGTTTCACAAGTAGGCAATTTCAAGTGGCTTCAGACAAATTTCTAAATTGCAATTAAATGATTGGAATGGTCAACTTTCGCACGAAAGTGGTCCACACACCGCAAAGAGCACTGACTTTGAAATAACGAGAGGCTTATTTTTGCTGCTCTTGCGGTGCTCCTCAGTCCTGTTCATTGCTTTCCTCAGTGAAAGCACAAAAGTTCCAAGATTGTGCGCCGGCTATGGTGTACCCGCTTTTGTGCGCCTTCAGATTAAAATTTTAATATATTTTGTGCACAACGTACAAATTTGTGTCTTGACTTTGTGTGTCAAAAGCATACCGGTTCCAATAGGGTCTTATTTTTCAACCAAACTTTTTGCGCCGTGAGATTGGTTTGTTTCTGGATCGCTGTGTGCGACAGTACTTGTTCGCTGAAGCTCAGCATTGCTGGGTTGGTTCAATGAGATACACTCAGTCACAGTTGTGATGTCACAGGAGTTACAAGCCGTTCTTAATCATTGTTGAGCCACTGTTTTGACAAGTATTATTGAAGAACTGTGATTCCGCAATTGGCAACTTTCAGGATGCAACACCAATTGATGCAAGTGAATCCGACGAAGTGTTCTTTCTTTCTGAGCGCGCACAGCGCCAACAGATACGAGGTGATTTGAAGCTCGAACAATCGTGTTGTGGGTGAAAATTCCCTTTGAAAAAGACACACGATCTGCTTTTGTTGTTGGAGGATATTTGGTAACATATCAGAGCAACTGAACTCCATGTCATAATTGAAAATGCAATAGAACAAAGCGTTGTTGTGCTCATGAAAGATGTAAATATGCTGCAAGTGGTAACATTTGTTGAATCAGAAGTGAATGTGATATTAAATAAAACTGAAATGCTTGTTTGACAGTCCCTGTCGATTCAGTGATCTCTTTTATCAGAGTATGATGTTGCTCTGCATCTGCTCTCCAGCTGAGTGAAGAACAAAATTAGTTTCAAATAAATATGTGCGCACAGTCTTGAACTTTCTCAAGGTTGCTGTGCCGGTGCAGGATTATGTCATATGTACTTGCACAGTAGTTGCACTCTTTGTTTTGAAAATCTCGCAGTCTTTTGCTTGTTAAACGTCAGTTTGCGTTTCAGCCGAGGCAAACGGCTTTAAAGTATAAATTTGACTCAGCTGCTTGTGGTCGTTTGAGAGGCTGGGCGGAATCGTGCAGCTTTCACAACTCACTCTGGAAGTGTCTTAGAAAAGCCAGTCAATGATCGCCTGTGATTGTGTGACATCATGAAGAGTTTCTTCCACGGATGAATTTCAATAAATTATGTACGAGATGAAACGGCCTTTGTGTTTTGCAGTCCACTGAGCGCACACGGCAGTACTCTCATGCATTCAGCGCTGTGCTGGACTCCACCCGTGATTTCTTCCAAAAGAAAGCATGTTGGTCCGAATGATCTACAGTGGTCTACCTTTTCCAGCACATACGCGAGAGAAGAAAAACACACACTGTGACACAGCTCACTGCAGCAAACCAAGGCAATGGTTCTTTCTGTGCAGTTTGACTTGTGTTGAACGAGCTGAGAAAATTAACGCGCTTCATGCTCACTTGTTTAATTTCATCCAGCAGAAATAGCATGCAATAAAATATGTTATTCACCGGTTCACCGACAAAATAACAACGCACCGCGTTAAGTTATTCAAGGCACTTAGACCTTCCAAACGACCGCCAAATCCGACAGCCTAGTGCTCTCGAGTTTTGCGCTGTTCACCAGAATATTCCTGAGTGATGTCAGACGTCCAGGTCTGAGTTTTCGAGCAGCGCGACGCGGTGGAAGTGCTGGAAGAGACTGTAGAGCGACGCGCCGTCCGCCGACTGTCCGTACTGCTGCCGCAGCCGAGCGAAGTTTTCCCCCAGCTCCACCGCGTCCAGATCGCTGCTCCGCTCCTCTGCTGCATCCCGTACCGTCTGCCCGAGAAAACAACCAGTGTGACATGAGACGGGACAACGGTGTCGTTAGCCTTAGTTAGTGAGTCCAGCTAGAAACGCTGGATGCGAATCGCTGACGGATAACAACTGAGATGCAAACATGAACAGTGCAAGATGCTCACCCGAATAATACTGGACTTGGTTGACCTGCTGTCGGTGAGTTCTCCCTCCTCGGGGATGTAGGCACTTCGGGACACGAGGTCGAGTCGGAGCGTGGACGGATGCGCGTGAAGCTGCTGCACTGAGATGCTCACCTGCAGCATACAAGAACATGGGCACCACTTTCTTTCGCCGCAGAACACTGCAAAATGGACCTTTTTGACAGACCAACATGAACTCAATGGAAGCAACGCACGGTGATGTGGTCGAAAAGCCGGTATGTCTGCGAGCCCAGGAGACTGTTGACGGTGAGGGATGCGTCTTGGTGAGCGAGGCTGCCGCTGCTCCATTCCGCGAGACCCTCCGACGAGACGTACAGCACCTGACCGTCCTTACTCTTCAGATACACAGCCCCTTTGAAACCATATCTGAAAGACGAAGACACAGCAAAGGTGAGAGAAAAGTGAGACACTGCCAGTTTCAAACTGCTACTTTTTGCCCATGGCCAACCTTTGCGGAGGGCTTCGTGCAGTCACCCCATGCATACGTTTCTGTCCACTGGCAACTTGAGTTCGTTTACCTGGGGGCGGGGGTGGGGTGGGGGGTGGGGGTGGGGTAATCCAACTCAAGTTGGTTTCCACTGGGAGGGGAGCACACCAACTGGTTCGCGCCTGGTATTTTCTCAACTAACTGAGTTGGCTACCCCCCCCCCCCCCTATTTCCCCCTTCCCACAGAAACAAACTCAAGTTTCATTTGGGGGCAATTTCAAGTTCTCGTTTCTTTGGCCGCGGGCTCGTTGATCTTTGGTCTCTTGTTGCCTTGTGAGCTTTGTGTTCTTGTGCCTGGCACAGAAAGTCTCCATTGGCCGTAAAACTCCTGAGAACTTGACAGAAAATGAGAACTACGCACCTTGGCACAAAAGCCAGGACACCGTTGGCCCTGATCTGAAAGATGACCGCATCCGCCAGAGACACTTCGCTTTTCTCTTCCCTCTCTTTGAAGTAGAGACACTGAAACAACTGCAGCGAGTCCTTCTGGGCATTTTGAGCTGCCTGCAAACAAACAATGGAAAGTGATTTTTGGAGCACAGTTGGCGCTGCTGCATTCACACGCCACACGCTGTGTTGGCTTGCCTCACATGTACACACTCACCCGGTGCTTCACGTTGATGTGCTCAGCCAGCGTCTGCAGATCCTTGTTTCCCATAAGTTTGTCCGCGTCTCCGGTGCCGACGGCTGCCAACAGAAGTCGGTGCACCTGCACGAACAGACATGCGTCGAGTGCTTGTGTCCTTGCAGTCGACACAGGCGAGGGACAAAACTGACTTGTTTTCTGAAACACGGGGGCTCACAAGAATGTCTGCGTATCTTCTGATGGGCGAAGTGAAGTGAGTATAGTAGTCGAGCGCCAAGCCGTAGTGGCAGAACTTGTCTCGAGCCAGGGATCCCGTGGAGAAATATTCCGCATTCGACATCGCTTGTGTCGCCAGTGTTCTCAGAACCTGCAGCAGAACACAAAAACCATTGTCCACCACTGACATCAACACGCAGTTTTGCGAAAGCTCAGAGACAAGTCCTTATCACCTTGTTGATGACACTGTCCTTGGCGTCGACGCATTTGTCCAGAGATTCGGCCAGCTCTTTGTTGGTTTTTGTCTCGATGGAAAATCCTTTTGCGCCAGCACAATTTCGCAACAAGTCAAAATGCTCTTGTCTGGGAGGTGGGTGGTGTCTGAGCTGCAACAAGTGAGAACCAGTTCAACAAGCTTTTCAGGTTTTCACGATCGATTGATCACATATCGCTTGGGATGACATACCAGAGCTTGATTGGGGTACGATTGGGCGATCTTCTTTGCCACCCAGTGATTGGCAAATATCATGCACTCCGCTATGGTTTCGTGAATTTCCAGAGGCTGCAATATGTACGACACACACGTCAAACAACGACAGTGGGACAAGCAGAGACAGTAGAGAAAAATCAACCACCAAATAGTGGGCCCGACAGCACCTGTTTCGGAACGAGGTCCTCTATGGTCGTCTTGTTTTCGTTGATCTGCACCTGGACCTCGACTCCCTCCAGCTCGACAGCGCCCTGCTGCGTCCGCTTCTCCCTCAGCTGCTGAGCCACTTCCATCAACTTGCACACACCCCACCTAAGCTCCGAGATCCTGGGACAGCGAAATTCAAATCCTCGCAAAATATAGACACGGCGAATTTCTGCGCATATCTTCTTGCTTTTGTTCTTTCGATCTGGCAAACAGCTGCAGAGAGACTAGATCTACATTGTCCGCAGACGAGTCAAAATATCACATGAGCGCGTGGCCAGACACACTCAACTGGTAGATCTATTTGTAATGCTGTAGAAAGGATCTTCGACCACGTTTACCTGAAATCGAGTTCGTCTTCGGAAGCATCTTTCAGCTCAGGGACTGCTTCCCGAATTTCGTCTTTGTTTGCTCCATCGTGCAACGACTGTGCAAACTGCAAAGCACCACAATCATTGTAGTAAATGTTAGAACAAGAAGGCCCCGCAATATAAGTCCGCGGTGACACCACGCCAACTTCGTCGACAAAATATTTGTGGACAGGGGGCAAAATCTGGAATTTTTTTTTTTTTGGGGGGCGGGGGGGGGCACCTCCATGTCAGGTTCTGGGTGGGACCTGCCTGTACATAGGCGGAGGTCCAGTGGCACCGTCAGGTCAGGTCCCAGGGTGAGACCTTTCCTGTGTTGCTAGCGCTGTACCCCACTCCGAGACAGAGAGACGGGTGCACCAAGCCCGCGGCAGGCTAAAAAAACACCTGGGTGTTGTGGACAATCGACGTTTATGGATGGAATTATACCTCGTAGAACAGTTTGTATCTGGATCTGATCACAGTTCGTCCGTACCAAACGTCCACAACCTCAAAGTTCTTGTCCAGCTGCCAAATCACACTGACTGCGAACCTGCAGAACAGCGCAACATTGGACTGATGCAAACACGTGCTTGTTTCTTTTGATGCACGTACAAATTCCTGACATCAAGAGCATCACTCAAGTGAAACAGCAGAATCAGCACAAAGGCTGCACAGTCGAACCGAACCTGTCAGTAGAGCTAAGCAGTGAGCACAGGTCTGCACTGAGCACGGCTGGCAACATGTCGTATCTTCTGTCCGCCAAATATACCGTCGTCGATCGGTTTTGTGCCTCCAGATCCGTCAGACTGTTGTTCTGCACAAAATATGTGACGTCGGCAATATGCACTCCCAGCTCCAGTAGTCCGTTGTCCAGCTCTCTACAACGCAGAAGTCTCAGATGGCGCACTACGGGACAATCCATATTTCAGTGTCTCCCTGGGCCAGAAACTTCTTTCATCGAGAAGGCGACTCTTTGGCCAACCGCTTCTCCTATGTTCAGAGTAGCTGCCAAAACGCAAGCGAGAAGTGAATCCTCACTTGTCCAATAAAGCACCCGGGCGACTCTCGGGCTTCTGCTCTTGCGGGCAAACCCTCAGGAGCTTCTTGGAGCAGCCCATTTGACGCACACACGTTGCGGTCTTACAAAATTCGTCTCCACTTGCCTGACAGACAAAGTGTCGTCCACGTCTTCACAACCCTTGGGGTCAATGCTGAAGATGAGGTGCGAGTTTCTCAGATCTCTTCGTCTCGATATCTCAGCCTCATCCATAACGTACGGATTTTCTCGAGTGTTCATTGGCATTTCCTTCATCTGCAGAAAGTCGTAAACAACACGGACATGGTTTGGTCAGAACAGCGCTCTGCAACTTCCCGTGATATTTTGTGCGATTAATTCTCGCTCACTTGCACTTCAGAGAATGAAGCTGCAGACAAGTCATGTTCCAATAAAATGGCGGCTATTTCTGTTTCCAAATGTCCAGATTTTCCAAGAGTCCTCACAAAGTGGCCATTCGGATATTGCGAGTCTGCTTCCCAGGAGTCGATTCGAACAACTATTCTGCGGGAAAAAAAAGATTGTTTGCCGTTTGTCCTCCTCGGCCCTTCGTTCAAACACAGTGAAGGCTTTCACACTCAAGGCAGTTCAAAGTCGACCAAGTTTCAAGGCCCTTCGGCAGAGCAGCTTTTGTTTGAAGTTTATTGGAATGCTTGGCCACCAGTTTCCAAGCCCAGCGAAACCAGCACAGAATTTGTGGGGCATCCAACTTGAGTGGAATCTGACTGCTATTTTCTGTGCAGAGGTTCCAAGTCTTACAAATCGTCGCTCGCACATAGTTACGCTCGTACAGCACAGAATGCAATACCTGTGGTCTTTGAGAGTTTCCACTTGGGCAGTGCTGATTCGAATTTTGGGAATCCGCCAGTCGAATGGTATCACCAACACTTTGCCAGACTTCCCGGTAGAAGATCCTTGCTGCAAAAAAACACACGCAACCCTCGTATATCTAGCAACATCAGACTCATTTGTTCGTGCTTGTACTGACCGATCACAAGTCGTCTTTCTTCGCACCTCATCTTTGGAAAATGACGCCACGAAATCCCTCCACTTCCGCTCCACCATTCCGACGACGCGACCAGTCGGCATTGTTCTCCCAGAGCCCTCGTCACTCCCGCCCACACTGTCTGCGAGGGAAAAACAAGAGCCGAAAGTTTGTGCTCGGGTCAAATTCAGAACCGGACGAGTTAGCAATTCAATTGTCAATGTGGACTTCGGGCATCTTTGTTATGTTTCGCATTTTGGAGGAAACTTTATCCACAGGATGGGAAGGGTCGGTTTACGGGAAGGAACAGTGATTTTACTATTTTACCTGCTGGCAAAATTTGTGACTTGCAAAAGGGGTCTGCAGCAGAGGAAACCTTGGTGGAAGGTGTGTGGACCGGGGTGGGGGGAAGGAAGGGTCCGTTGCTCAAAGCCATTGACCGCCAACATGTTGACAGGGTCTTCACTCACACCGAACTCAAGATTGTTCTGTTTGCGTGTGAAAATAACATTGTTGCAAATTACCGGGGAGGTGGTTTGGTGGGGAGGGGTTCTGAATCCGGACGGCAAGCACTTGCGTGTGCAAAAGCAATATCGGTATCTGTGACAGGCGATGAGTGCCACGTGATCCGTTGTGCGGAACACAAAACTCGATTCCACTGTCGCTCTGAACTTTACCATCGCTTTCTGTTTTGTTTCTGAGAGCGTTGGACCTCCCCTGCCACTGGTTTTTCGGAAGCATTTCCACGACGACGAGGTCTCCATGCACAGCTCGGTTCCTTGCAGCCTGACCCGCAATCAGAATGTCGCTCTCAGAACCACTGTCTTTTTTCCCTTTGAGCCTGCAACGTTATTTTGGAAACCGGAGCATGAAGTTACAAGACGTCGTGCAAAAATGTCACAGACAATGAAACATGAAGCATCCCATGCAAACTGGCCGTAAAATATGCAATTGAATTCACTAGACTGACCCTGATGGCTTCACGAAAGCTTCTTCTTGTGCGTTGTGCTTGTTCACATTCACATGACCTTGCACATATCTGCCAGATTTCAATCCAGCCTGCAATAGCTCTGACTGCAAGTATCCCACGTAGCTTTTTCCTGTTCGAAAGGGAAAGAATGCGAGTACTTCAATGAAGACCATCACTATTTTATGGCTTTCGCAAATGGGAAAAGAATCATTGCTGCGAGGCTGACTGAAGGAAAAATAACCTCACCTACATTTTTGGATTCCTCCAGAGAAAACGTGAGTGACTGATACAAGTCTTCAATTCCATCAATTTGACTCCAAAACTTTTTGAGATATTCTTCCAAAAGTATCACAAACACACCTGGAGTTTTGTTTCTGTACGTTTCTTTGACCTGTGAACACATTTGAAAGTTTCACAAACACCTGTGATTCTCAAGATCATGCCAAGAGAACGGCGCCCTCAATGCGTATCTTTTGTTGGCACCTTGGGATCAGTGGTGACAAAGACGATTGGAATTTGACCAGCAAGGTGGTTGTAGTACCAAGCAGCTCCATCGTAGACGTTCCTGGGGTGAAAACAGAATGTCTCACAGATTTTCATGTTCACAACTGCAAAGCGATAAACTCGGACAGAAACACCAAATTGTGATACGTACTTGGTCTGCCACTCCACAAGAACATCGCCAGGCTGTCTCGGGTGGTAGCAGTACTTTTGAAACTCATTGTAGAAAATGACACTGTGTTTTGCCGGATCTTTCACCAAACCCTTCAGTCTCCGCTGCAACTTTCTGCCTCCTTCATACTGCACCTGGTGCAAGACATATTCGTATGTCCAAGTCACCGTGGAAAGTGAGAACTTGTCAGTTGTGACCTTCACGGACTTCACATGGCACACCTTCAATGTTACGCATCCGGCTTTTCTTCGTTGTGACACGTCAGAAATAACACGCAACATCCGAGAGGGTGCCCCCACCAAAGGAAAGACAAAAGGCTGCAACACACCTGTGTTGAAGCCACCACAATGAACCCGACAGGGAGCCTCAAGACTCATGTAGCGAGCTTCAAAACTTACGTCCATAGCCTGACTCCAAATTTTGCTCGAGTCCAGCAGGAGACTTCAGAAGCAAGAGACAACAGCAATGTGAACTCACCACATGGGACACCGTTTGCATGAACACTATCCCGGTGATCTCCGGTATTTCAAAAATTTCCAGAAAGTTAAGCGCACAATCCACATCTGGCACGACATAGTGTGTCACACTGGCCGGCAGTTGGAAAACATTGCTTGAACCTGCGAAAAGAAAAGCGCGGTCAGTGAAAAGCAAATCCTCTACTCAAAACAAACTCACTTTGAAGTTGGCGTGTGATTCAAAATGACTTGTCATGTCACGAACAAAAGTTGTGCAGTGCACGTCAGACAACAAGCATGCGGACCGCACGGTTCTCCTTGTGTCCAACTTTTTGAAGGTTATCACCCTGTACCAATCTCGTCAGTTTCTGTTCCGTGCCAAGACACTTGCTTGCACGAGGGGATTTTTTGTGTGTGTCGACTGTCCGAAACTTACCATTGAGCGCATTGGTTTGTAATGTCATTGAGAGGCTTGTTTTTCATGCCCCGGGTATACTCAAACATCCCACAGCATTTCATTTTTTTCACTTGCTTTGGAGTTTGTTCAATGTGCGCCAGATATATATACAGGACACACTCACAGAAATCACAGAAGTTCAATGTCATGGCGAAGTTTTGGACGGCACAATCACTCTGAAATCGTTGGTGCAGGGTGACCCTCTTCAGCACTGCATGGTGCTCCCACCCCGGAGCAAAAAGAAAAGTCACCTGGAAAATGCTGACAATCTGCCAGACACAACACACTCTGACAAGGCACGTCTTCGCGCAAGTAATGCTCTCGCACTATTCTGAGGCTGCCAACGGTCTGCCTCCGTACCAACACAACTTTATTCGTTTTCTCCATCGTTCGTACAGGTAGGCGCTCCAAAAATTGCAAGTTTGCTCAATTCAGACAATTCAAATTGATGTTGTCTGAAGTCGCTGTCACAAGGCTATTTTTTCCGCATTCCTGCGTCCAAAATAATGATGTTGAAAACCTGCAACAAGAAACGGTCACAAGTTTTATTCATACAGAAATCAAATTCCAACGTGAAATTTTAGATGCGCGAAACTAGATCTGTATGCTCAATATCCACGTTCTTTATGCGAGTTTTGCGGACGATATCAGATCCGTGTGTTCCATTTGTGCATTGCGGCTGGCCGAGTTGGCCAAAATGGCTCACTTCGCCCAACCCAGGGGCGAAGTCCGGCTACGAGCCGACTTCGCCGGCAGCTGGCCGCACACTTCAATGGAACACGCCCGTTCTGTTTCACGTGAAACTGCCGTTGAAAACTCACGTCAAAACTCGGAAGTTTCATTTGAAAACGCGTTGACTTGGCATCTGTTGACCAAAGCTAACGACGATCAAGCGTCGGACACGTCAATCAAGAGACCTTTCTGAAGCTTTAGTTGATGTCCATCGAATCTGGACAGACACCACGAATACATTTGTTTTCAAGTTGAAAATCTTGAAAAGCAAACTTCCCACACAAACATCAAAACAAGTGAAAAGGGCAAAACACGCACCTGTTGCAGCTGTTTCAACAGGACCACCGGTTCTCTGAAAAGTGCTGGGTGCAAGGAGCATGATGGAAAATTTTGCATCAGATGGTATTTAATAGAATTGTTTTTACCCAAGAATGTCGCTGAATTGAATGACAAATCCTCAAAAAGTATGCCTTGTTGGAATCATGATTAATCGTGGGCGATAATAGAGTAATCATTGGTGAAGGGTTTCTTGTCAACAGTGCAGCTCAACTTGCGACACACGATTTGGTCCAACCGTGAAGCTTTGAGGCACAGACCTTTGCGATGGGAAAACGATATTTGCTTTGGTGCGACCATGCATGAAAAAAAGGAGAAAAAGTGCCGGAACCCTCTGGGTGGGTGTGGGGAGGGGGCAGCCAGCACATATGTTTTTTTTTTCACAACGGACCGTGAACACGACAGTGGTCGATGTGCTTTCTGTGACAGAACACTGCCACAGGAGATACGACCCTCTGCGGGACACGTGGGTTCTGGTGTCTCCTCACCGCATGAAGAGGCCGTGGGCAGGGCAGACTGAGAGGCCAGCGCAGACGTGCGTCCCTCGCCACGACATCAACAATCCGCTCTGCCCTCGAGCGACCAGAGGAAACGGACAAGTACGTGACTTGACGCTGGTCTGATTCCGCTTGCAAATCGGATGAATTCTCCCAAAACAGTCTTCAGCACAACATCAAAGTTATTCTCATTCTCGAATGCCTGCCTTTTCAGGTGAATCCAGACTATGACGGAACCTTTCTTTTCCCAAATGATTTTCCGGCTTTACTGAAAGATGGTCCCAAACCAGGTACAGGCGTTTTGTCTTTTTGTCCCCAAACCAGGTTCAGGCGTTTTGTCTTTCAATTTTCAGTATGTCTGTGCAGTCTTTGCACACATTGTGTAACACTGCGAAATTTCTTTCGTCTTGCTTTTGGGAAGATGATGATGGCGACGACCTATTCAGAAGTCAAGCTGCACACGGAAGTTGTCAAGTCATGTGCTTCCATCCGTGGTCAGACATCACTCTTCCCAGGATGCAGCTTCATGAAATTCGAGCAGTTGTGGACAAATGGGCCGAAATTAGCGTTGAACAAGGAAAGCAATACACTTGGGTTCAGGTGTGCGTGTTTCTCTGTGTTATGATAAAATGTCAACAAACTAGACTTTCAAGTATATCACCAGCCGCTTGAGCCGTAGTTCGCGCCTGGTCCACCCAGAAACCCTGACTCCGGCAGACAAAGTCCAAAAATGTTTGGGTGGTGGTACCGAGTAACCTGGAAACCTCAAAATTTGGAAGGTCCACTAAAAATGACAAAGTCGAAACATTTTTGGAAAGTGGTGGGGCTTGGGGGGGGGGGGTCACCCGAAAAGCCGGAAATTTGGAAGGTGCACCAAAATACAAAGTCCACAAAAAGGGGTTGTAGAGGTGTTGTGTGTGCGTGTGTGGGTGGGTGGGTGGGAAGAGGGCTAACCCAAAAACCTATCCAGCCAAAAACGACAAAGTTCAACATTTTTTGGGTGTGGTGGTACGGGGGAGGGCAGGTCCAGTACGTGGACAGATACCCACACAGTCAGAACACTGTCAGCACAAGCGGCTGGTAACAAATACATGTGTGTCAAATAGACAATTTTTATTGTTTGTGTAAACAACATGGCTTGTAAAAATTTGTGTTGCAGCATACGTTTATGACTGACACGCTTCTTTGACAGATCTTTGAAAACAGGGGAGCTGTGATGGGTTGCTCAAATCCTCACCCACATTGTCAAGTACGTTGATAAATATAGATAGAACTCTTGGAAATGGCCATTGTACTGTTTCTCAGAAATGACTCCGTTGAAATGTTTCACACCACCGCTTCTCGGAAGAAAGTTTTTGATCTTTCTCAGAAAGCACCTTGTGCCAGTGTCACCGCTGATTTTCCATCAAGAGTCGAAACAGAAAAGGCAGAAACACCACGTTTTCAACTCACCCGAAGTTCAACAAAATTTACAGATTTGGTCGACATCGTACCTTCCAAATGAGCCCGCAACGAAAGAGAGAACTCAAACAGAGTACTACAAGAAGCACAAGCGGCCACTACTTATTGATTACCTGCAGCAAGAACTAAGGAAAAATGTGCGTGGAAACAGGTGATCTCACTGACATTACAGTCTGTGTTTGTGTCTCACTGACAGAATGCATGTATCTGGTGGGGCGTTTGGTGATCGAGGTTGAGAAGACAAAAACACGGGGTGCGCGTATCTTGGTGATAAATACTGGATGACTTGTCACTGAACATTCACTTTGCTCTCACGCAGTGGTTCTTCATAACAGTTTCATGTCACCCGCTCGGAAATTTTGTTTCTTGAAACACACGACACACTGAATCTTTGCGTTCCCCTGATGGGAAAATTATTATGTGTGTTTTTTTCTTTTCCAGGAGCGAATTGTTCTTCAAAACAGAAACTGGGTTTGGTTGGTCCCATACTGGGCTGTCTGGCCGTACGAAACAATGTTGCTACCAAAGAGACACCTTTTGAGAATCGAGGACTTGAGTGACGAGGAGAGAGACGGTATGTGGGAAAGACTTTGATCACGCCATGTTGCACGCTACAGAGACCGTGTGTTATCAAAAATCCTGACATGCTTATCTGTGTTCTGCTCCACACACTTATCAGAAAGTTTTGACATCATTTTGAGCTCGATTTGTCTACCTTGCCACGAATATTGGAAAAATTCCAGACGCAGATAAAGTTTCAGTAGATAGAAGGAGCTGTATCAGTGGAGACGTGGACGCTTTGCATCAGACGTGAACATCCGAACTTGAAAAGCAATGTTCGAACACTTCCAGGGAATCTCGCCCCACCGGTCCCTTTTTCGACCCTGGGAAAGATTCATTTTGAGAGTGGTTTTGTGTTTTCCGTTTCCTTGGTGTTCGGTGGGTCGTGCGCACTATGGACGTCCTTGCCGCTGCTTTGGTCGTCAGCCTCGGTGGACTTCAAACCCAAGTTGAACTGTGACAACCACCAAACTGCCATATTTTCGTCTACGTCCTCGTCCCACGGCTCGTCCCAATTTTCTTGCAGGTCGTCAATCACAGCGTTGTCACCGGCTGCGATCTTCTGCAGCGGGGTGGCCTCTCCTCCGTGATCAAGTTCGATGCTTTGAATGGTGGTGTTGACGGCAAAATCATGGTCACGCAGATTCTTGACCTGAATTGCCGAGAACAACCCCTGATACGTTACAGTGAATGCTGCGAAAGACGAGTTTTTGCCTGGTCAAGCACAGCCAAACAATCGGATCTCTTCAACAGGTCCAACTATTTCACGTGTGATGGTAACCACCTTTTTCCCGCGCGACAGTTCAGGTGGAGCAGGACTTGTTTGTGCTGAAACTCCACTCCCCACCCCACGACTCAGATGTTGCGTGTTTCGGACACGCGTGCACCGTTGCCACATACCTCTCGGGTTTGGGCAAAGAAGCCTTCCCGAAATGGTTCCCAAGCACATTGCTGGATCTGCACCTGGAAACAGCTGCTTGTTGGTCATGCTCCCAGCTGCAAATGTGGATCATTCTGAGGACCCTGCCTTCCCAGCCTGAAGATCAGGACCCCACTGTGGCTCGTTTGGAACCTTAAGTTGACCATGACGCGCGACAAAACATTGGTCAGTGCCAGAAGAATGTCCTCGTGTCGGTGTGTCATGATCAAACCTGAGAAATGTTGGTGATGCTGTGGTGTCCTTGCCGCAATTGTTCCAGCTCTGCTTCCTCAATTTCGTCGCCTGTTTGTGCTGAAAAAAAATCTGGGGTCACTCAGCCTGTGTCAGTTTGGAATGAGGCGAAATCAAAAGTCCATCAAAATCAACGCATCATACGTACCAACATCTTCTGTCAGTCTGGACAAAAGCGCACCCAGCTTTTCGACCTCTGCGATTGTCCTGTTCCTCTCTGAGTGAATGGGGGACGCGTTCGTTTCACGCTTGCAAGCCAGCACAAGAACGAGAAGCGTACGAAGAAACATAATGTAAGCCTGTCTGCCAAACGGCATCCCAAGGTTCACTGAAAATTCAGATTTGTATTTTGTCTCATCTATTTTTGCGTCAGTCGCAAGCGAAAGCTCTTGTGTTTGTTTGGATTGTGGATTTGAACGGCAGCAAACATGGGTGATGAGAGTTGTGGTGATTTGTGTGGTGTTTGTGAGAATGACGCACGCGGCTCCATGATTTCTCATCAGGGTCGCCATGGCCTCAGGAGAAGCTGGAAATTCACGAACGCTTTTGCCAACAGGCAAAAAGACCATTTTTCTTGCACACTGGACTGTGTTTTGCACTGGTGCCGGTACAACTCACGTTGGTCGAGGGTGACGGTCGCCCGACAGACACAAAATTTGTCTCTTTGGTGACGTCATGACGACAGTTCTTCAGGGATTCAATGCCTGCAAACCTTTTCCCCTCAGCATGTACAGGGTGACTGATGTCCAAGCATTGTTCCAAGTATGACGTTGTACGTTTCTTTGCAGACTTGGCAGACATCATGAAAAGACTGTTGACCAAATACGACAACCTGTTCGAGGTGTCCTTCCCGTACTCCATGGGATGGCATGGTAAGGCTGTTCGTTAGGGAGCCCCACTGCCTTTGCCACTGGATATGCTCCAGCGTTGTCATTGCTTCAACGCCTTGACACCAAAATTGTTCACTTTTTGTCGCCCTTGGGCTTCCTCACCGGAGCGTGTGAACGAGGTTTTGCTCCTCAGGCGCTCCGAGCGGCGAGTATCTGCAGCGGGACTCGCGCCACTGGCAGCTGCACGCGCTCTACTACCCGCCGCTGCTGCGCTCCGCCTCCGTCAAGAAGTTCATGGTCGGCTTCGAGATGCTGGCCGAGGCTCAGCGAGACCTGACTGCCGAGCAGGTAGCGTAGTCCACGATCCAGATTGTCGGCACCGTTATAGGAAGCAGGTTGAACCCCAAATGTTCGTCGGCGTGGAACGCGAGGATTGGCATTGGGGAGGAATTTGACCAACGGGAATTTTTCATCGAAGTTCACATCAGGTTTTCATTCCAGGCAGCGAAGAAACTACGCGACTTGTCGGACGTTCATTACAGCGAAAACAAAACAGCGCGTTGAATGAAACCACGTGGTCAAGGACCGTCAAATCGATGCCAAAACCTCGGGACGCTCGCGCAGAGCTCAAAGCTGATTGTTAATTCATCCTGAACAGTGTGACATTTTGAAAGTGATTGTCAATGCCTTCCTGACTCGCCGCGCCTCACACAATTATTGTGACTGCCAATCTGACCAGCTGGATGGACACTTCAAAGCGCGTGTTTGCAAGTACATGAGCTTTTATTTTGAGTGGACACTTCAAACTGATACAAAAGCACTGAAAATAATAATTGCACTACAAAGTACTGCCACATATTCACAATTGACATGAAGGGTTCATGTGTGCAACGCAAAAACAAAAATTTCGTGTCTCTTCCAACTAAATAAATAAACCACGATTTATTTCGCGTCAGATTGTCCTCGGGTTGACAACAATTTCCGGCAACACTACGTTTTCTTTGGTGAAACTTGTATTTCTGCAGGCAAACCAACAAAATTGAAGGAAAGGAAAATAAACAGCGATTGATAATCACATCCCATTTTGACAACGCTGCGAAACTTGTATTTCGGAATGCAACAAACTCTGCAAACGGCTGTGAATGAGTTTCAACGACTGGACCCGCACTGAAAACGAAACAAGTTACATTGCGCACAGCTGGGGACTACAAATGACTGGAAAGGGACACAAGACGGGAACTGACTGTAGGGTGCACAGAATCCACAGCGTCGTGTGAAAACCTCGCGAAGAGGCGACGCGTTTCGAACACAAACTGGACGCAGTTGGTGCGAGTGAGGAATGGAGCAACGTGACACAAAGGGTCAAACAGCCGTCGAACAACACAGTTGAGCCTTACCATCGTGAGTACAGGTGAAGATGGCACAACTGCAATGCCCACAAGTCATTTTTACACCTCCGAAGTTGTCTCAGAAGCATGATGCAATGTAAACTTGGCACAGACGTACAAAAACACAAGACGCACTTTTGAATTCCCAGAAAACTTCAATGAAAAACGTGTCCCTCACTCGGAAGTTTTCTGAATAACAATGTTTTATCATAGCCTCTCAACGACACATCAAATCGTCTTCGTTCTATCACAGAATGTCAATGTGTATTGAGTTCAATACTACAGACAACAAAGATCCTCGTCAACATCGAGAAATCGTCTTCATAAAAGCTTAAACTGATCGCAACAAGTTAGTGCACCAGAGAAAAGGTGCACGCATTACCTAAAACTAAATGCATAGAAGGAATATTGTTGTCTGGTTCGCACACAATATAGAAACATTCCTCCTCATTTCCATATTTACACGCACGCACACTGATGTGGTCAATTACAAACTTCTCTCACACCTGTGGCGTTTGACACACGAGCTTACAATGATATGTAAGGAAAATATCTTGTCATTCATTGGTTTCCGACAGCGCACTGTTAACAAAGCGTCGGCTCCGGTCGTTTTCTCAGCAGCGATGTTGATAACAATATGCACTGGCAAAACAAAAGAAAACGCACGATGTTGAAACCACAGTGAGGAGTTGACAGTCGGCTGTCTTTGCACACCCATGGCTCAGTCGCTGTCGCTGCTGGACTCCTCGAAGCCGTCGACGTCTCCGGTTGCGAGCAGCCCCTCGGCCTGCGCGTGTTCGATGAGCGCCGTGTGGCAGAAGACGTACTGGTCGGGCATCTGGATGGAGAAGGCGCGCTGCGAGCGGATGCGCCGCACCGTCTCCTGCACCTCCACCGTGCCGACGTCCGCGAGCCGCAGCGTGTTGATGTTCATCGCGATGAACGTCCCTACAGAGCCGTGAGAGCCCGCGTCAACATCGGTGTTTGCAATCAGTGCTCGACGTATTTGCACAAGTGCATGCACAAGGATTTTTATCAGGTGACTGAGGCATCCACCCTGTCTTTTTGCCTTCTGCGGCTTGCAGTTTTCTGGAAAGTACTTTCACACATCCTCAGATTTCAAAAGACACACAGAGACGCAGACGAGCTTCAAAGACATTGCGTGGATCAAGTGGCCCCATTGGCCCAATAACCTGATCCAGTCTGAAGCTGATGAAACGCCCGAGTCAGGACAACAACCCGGTTCAACCCAGACTCTTTTTGATACCTCCCTCAGTGTCACAGGGTCTGCCCGTCCAACCTTTTTGTGCATTTCGATCTATGAACAAAGCTGACACAAGGCCAAGTTGGGTCTCTCAGTGACTGCTGTACAACATTGTGATGACTGAAGCACGTGATCTGGTGCAAGGCAGCACCATGAGAGGGGCCAAGCAAAGTGGAACAGGTTTCACTCACCTGTGCGTCCGATACCGGCACTGCAGTGCACAACGATGGGAGGGCCGAGCGGGTGTCCGCGCCACTCGGCCCCCAAATCGCGCACGCGCGCAGCCTGGTGCTCGCGCACGTGCAGCATGAAGTCGAGGAACGCCGCAGCCGTGCGGGGCACGCCGTAGTCTGGCCAACTCGTAAACTGGAAGTGCGTGATTTTTCGAGACTCCTGCGTCTGAAACGGAAAACCTCTTTGACTTGAACTTCCCTCGTTGGTGTGGACCACACAGGAACAAGCAATTCGAACTTTCCGATGCAACCAATCCTCTGAAAATGGCTTCTCACCTTGATGTTTTGAATGAGGAGATGAGTGACGGTGTAGTCTTTGCGCTTGTCCACGTTGTTGTTGATGACGATGAAGTCTCCGTGGTCTTCAGCCGTCTCCTCGTCCAGCGGCCAGTACTGCCCGCACTTGAGCCGGCTCCGCTCCACCGTCCTGAGAACAGTAGTCAGTCGCTGATCACGGAAAGGTGTCCACACAGGAATGAACTACTGAATACGTGGCAAACAAGAGGTCTTCACACAGAATGATGACAGAGCCGCACATGGTGACGCCGTGCGCGCTGCAGGTCTCACCTTGTTGTCATGACGACAATCAGAACCTTCTGTTCCCAAATCATCCTCCAGAAATCCGGGAATGTTCGCGGTAGTGGACCTACAATACCACAATACCATGCAAAAACCTCCATGTTGACAACTGCCACTTATTCCACTTGGGGGCACCATTACAGAGCAGACAATCTCATCGCGTTCGAATGCTCACCCTGTGTGGAAATGTAAGCGTTTTTGTGTTTGTACGAGTCGACGAAGTTGGCGTTGATGTAGTCCGAGGACGGGTCTCCCTCCAGCGGAGCGAGACGCACACGCGTCTGGTCGAGACACAGCACGTCCGTGTAGCGGTTCTTTGGCAAGTTGTGACGAGCTCTGAAATAGAAAGCGGTTGCTGTGGTTCTCTGCGCCCCACCCAATCACCAACATCTACTTCAGTAAGCACAGGAAAATTTGCAGATACGCGCTCGTTCGACTTCCATTGTCCACTTCTTTGGTGTCAAGAGTTGGGTCAGAGTTTGGCTGAGGGTGATTTTGTTAATCTTCAGCTACCCCCGGAACATTTCACAGAAGCAAGAAAGTAGACAGCTGAATGGGTGTGGTGACTGCACTCGACCAACATAGGTACCGACTGTTGACCAAATCACTCACTTGGACACTTCAAAACTTCCATTCGGCGGTTCGTTTTTGAGGTACGCATATTCCTGGTACAATCCTCGTCTTCCTTTCGCTTTGACCATTTCAACAAATTCCTTCATGTTCATGCTGTCCCCTTCACCTGTGTGCACAGACTCCTCTTCAGCCATTTCATAGTCCGAAGTCGACATTGGTCGCTTCTTGTGAGACTGATCCCCTGAGTTACTGAGACTGGAGTCAATGGTCCGTTTCAACGGCGGGGACTTCCCCCGCTCACTGGACTGTGACTTGGTTCGACTAAACACACTGTCAGTCTTGACACAAACGTCTTTGTCACCACCGTTTGTCAGAGACGACGACTTGTCTGTCAGCGTGTCCTTGGACACGTCCGAGTCCATGTCCGAGTTGGAGTAGAAGCAACTGTCCTCCCCGTTCGGTGTCATTGGCGCCGACGACACACTCGACGACATGCTCGACGTCGTCAGGTCAAGCGAGGGCAGCTTGCTGTGCTCCGCGTTCTCGAAGAAAGCTCCAACGTCGTTACTGTTGGAGTTGGCATGATGAGCCAGGAAGAGCTGCAGGCAGACGCTGAGCCAGCCGTGGTGACAGATGTCGGCGTTTCCCCCCAGCCGCCGAGGTAGCGAGTGCATTGGGATGTGCAGCGGAAGCTGGTTCAAGCTCGCCGTGTGCACCTGCAATGCGGCCGAACAGGTCAGTGGGTTTGGCTGCACTCGATCCAACAACAACAACATCAATCAAATTAAACTTCACCATGCCAAAACACAGCATTACTTACTCTGTCTCGAAGTTTTTCTCGCACGAACAATCGCAGGATCTTGAATGGAGCTTTGAACCACAACGGAGCAGTGACGATCAAGACCTTTTTCAAGCGAGCTGGGTAGCTGCCCTTCAGCAAGCTGAGTATTTTGATGCTGAGCTCGTAGTCGAAGTTTGCATATTTTGAACCCGACATGTCATAAATGAACACCAGTCCATTACGCTGAGTTTCAGGACTGCAAAGACAAAAGATATGTGTCTGTCAAAACAGTTCCAACAACACAACAATAACACACTGAAACTGGGTCGTTCAAGAAAGACACAAACTCGTGTTGAATTGTCATTTCGTTGGAAGTGCAAGTGACTGCTTCACAAAGACACACTATATCAAGTTGCTGACACGTCGTCTTTTGCAGTCTTACCTTTCCAGAGCACCATCCAATTGGAAAATGAGGGATTTCAACACCGCTTGGTGGGTTGTGTGAGGTGGGAAGTGCAGACGTGCAGTAAACAAGGCGATCGCTGCGTTGGCGCTGTCTCGACCGCTCTGAAGAAAACCCCCAACAAAACAAGTGTCATTTTGTGCGGTACTTCGCAATGAATTAAAAATGTTTGCACGAGCAATGACCAGAACTCTCGTGCATGACGACCGTCATCAGGCCAACGCTCATTCACCGCGAAAGGTTTCCTTCTCCAAACAACCTCACACCCTCTTGGAAAAGATAACAGACAAGTGTCGACAACACGACGGTACTTACTCTTTTACCATCAGTTTCAAAGTAGACTGATCTTTCAATCTCTTATCTAAGTTTCTGGTGCAATTCGCAAAAACAAGTATCGCTCTCAGTTGGCCCACAATTGGACAGCAACAAAACATTCTGTTCACCCTAAAACTGGCAGGGATTACTTTGTGTACGTAATGCTGGGTATCACAATGTTTCTTTGCTGAAAGACAACAAATCATTGGAACTTCTCCAGAAACACTGCAACGCTGGTCTTTTGTTGTGCAAATTCAACACCAAGAAATGCCAGTATTTGCTTTGTACTCGGACATGTCAATAGTCAATACAGTTCCCCGAATCGACGCGGGGCCAAGTTTGTGTGAAGAAAAGCTGCTAACGGCGATGATCTTGCAACGACATCGTACTGATTTTAATTTTGAAGAAACAAGAAGGCTATCGCCTCAAAAGCGCGCGGTCTTACACCGTTCAAACAAAAGATTTCAGAAAATTTTAAAAATTTCCATGTTGAGTTTGCCAGCCAGCCCATATTTAGTCACCAGGGAGGAAGGGGTAACTCAACATAGCAAAAAATGAAAAATGATCCTGGTTGAATTTTACTATGTTGAGTTACCCCCCACCCCACCCCTGCCCAGTGACTAAACATGGGCTGGCTAACTCAACATGGGTAAAAAAAATCAACAAGAAGGCCATGCCTAAAAAGCGTGTGGTCCACAACTCAACATGGTGAAATTTTGCCAGAATCATTTTTGACCCATTTTAAGAAAAAAAAATTTTTTTTGGTGTTGTTGAGTTGGGGGGGGGGGGTAACTCATCATGGTGAAATTTTGCCAGAATCATTTTTAGCCCATTTCACGAAAAAAAAATTTTTTTGTGATGTTGAGTTTGGATGTTGAGTTTGGGG
>JAAUXT010006763.1_pt1 | contig 39396 bp, 3 predicted proteins | sample 7278171 | NCBI WGS metagenome assembly JAAUXT01 (sample SAMN14350112, study PRJNA611818) | marine sediment metagenome | isolation source: surface marine sediment (1.8m) | place: French Polynesia: Moorea | collected 2018-08
TAGTTTTCTCATCCTCAGGCTCAGCCTTCTTTTCTTCAAGTTCAGCCTCCTCTGGTTGTTCAGCCATTACCTCTTCAAGTTGAGCCTCAACCTCCTCTGATTCAACCTTCGCTTCTTGAGCTTGAATCCTGACATTTTCAGATTCAACCTTCTCTTCTTCAGGTTCAGCTTTTTCTTCTTTAGGTTCAGCCCTCACTTCTTGATGTTCGATCTTCTGAACAAGTTCAATCTTCTCTTCCTCAGGCTCAGCTTTCTTTTCCTCAAGTCCACCCTTCTCTTCCTCAGGTTCAGCTTTCTTTTCCTCAAGTCCACCCTTCTCTTCCTCAGGTTCAACCTTCTCTTCTTCAACGCCTGTCCTGACTTCTTCATGTTCAACCTTCTCTTCTTCAGGTTCAGCCTTCACGCCTGCAAGTTCAGTATCGACTTCTTCAGGGTGCCTTTGCACCTCTTCAGCTTCAGATCTGACCTCAAGTACTTCGCTTTGCTCTGCTTCTTCTTGAGCCTGTACCTTGCCTGCTATGATAGTCTCTGACTCTTTCCGCGACACATGCTCCTCCACAGAGACAGGCTGCAGTTCACCATAGTCACGATATTCTGCTTGGACATCAGTCACCTCATGATACACAATTGGACCAGACGCGTAGATTCTGTCAAATGCTCTGGACCAGGTCTCGTCAGTAATCCTCTCTTCTGTCTGCACCTGAGTGTAGTCTTCTGGTTCTGCTTGTTCCTCAGTTTCTGGTTTTTCTATCTTTCCAACATCTATGTCTTCTTCCCGTTCTTCCTGTTCAGTTTCTTCAAGATCCTCCGGAGCAGGTTCTGTACGTTGATCTGCTGCAGTGATGGTTTCGTCTGGGGCTGGAGCCTCTGTGAGAGTCACTTGCTCCAGATGGAGAGCTGCCTCCTCCACTGGGGCAGCCACTTCAGCTTCTGGTGCTTCCTTTGTTTCTTCGTCTTCAGGCTGCACTTCTCTGTGTGTCTCTTCAGTCATCTTGTCCGCAGTGTCCACCTCAGCTGGTGGTGGAAGGTGAACTTCTTGTTGCGCCACTTCTGGTTCGGTGTCGCTCACAATGGCAAAAGCTTCACCTTGAATCTGCTCGTCTCTTGGAGTTTCTGCCGACTCTTCTGGAGTTTCTTCTGCTTCAGTCCCCTCTTCCAAGACGTTCTCTTTCTCTTCAGTGTCTGGACCCTGCGATGGAATGTCTTCAACTTGCACAGTAACAATGGCTTCTGTGTCCTCTTTCAGAGCTTCGTCTGTTGATGTCGGCAGGAACTGAGCCAGTTCAACAGCGGAATGCTGCACCTCAGGCTCAGGTGACAAGTCCTCGGTTCTCAACCTGTCCTCTGGTTCCAAGGTCTGAGATTCTGCAAGAGCGTCCTCCAACAGATCTGTTTGCAATGCGGAGGCGAGAATGATGTGTTCTTCATCAGGTTTGACAGTGATATCCAGGGAGGTTGCTTGGAGACGCGCTGTTTCTTCAACAGCCTCCTCCGGCTGAGTCTCTTCATCCTTCACTTCTTTCTCGAGCACTTCTGACTGTTCTTCACTGGTGTATCGTTGCTCCTCTACTTCAACTGGTGCAGCAACGTGTTCTGGAGTCTCTTCTCGGAATTCCGCTGGAAGTGCAGCGTGAACGGCTGTTGATTCCTCGACCTGAATTTCAAGTTCTCGAACCACTGTGTCCGGTTCAACGTCTGTGACTGTTTCAACCTCACTCGGTTCTGGTGTGGTCGCCTCTGCCTTCAGCTCGGTGTCTGGTACAGCAGCTTCTACCACTTGAACAGTTTCCTCCATGATAACTTCAGTCACCACTTCAGATTTGGTCTCTTCAGGTTCTGCCTTCTCTTTTTCAAGTTCAGCTTGTACCTCTTCAGGTTCAGGTTTGTGTTCTTCAGGTTCAGCCTTCAGCTCCTCTGCAAGTTGAGTTTTGACTTCTTCAGGTTCAGCCTTCTCTTCATCAGGTTCAGCCTTCTCTTCCTTCGGTTCAACCTTCTCTTCTTCAGCTACAATCCTGACTTCTTTAGGTTCAGCCTTTTCTTCTTCAGGTTCAGCCTTCTCTTCGTCAGGTTCAGCCTTCTCTTCCTTCGGTTCAACCTTCTCTTCTTCAGCTACAATCCTGACTTCTTTAGGTTCAGCCTTTTCTTCTTCAGGTTCGGCCTTCTCTTCTCCAGGCTCAGCCTCGACCTCTTCAGGTTCCATCCCGCGCTCTTCCGGCGCGGCGTGCAGCTCTGCGGCCTCTGCGCGGCTGATCTCGGCCTGCATCTTGAGGACGGTCGTGTCCGCCTCCTGCAGGATGGCCTCGGTCAGCTCGTCCACCCCGTCCGCCTCCTGGATCACCTGGTAGAGCCGCGTTCCACTCTCCTGCACCAGCTGGTCGTAGTCCATCTTTGGGGGAACGTCTTGTAGCTCTGGCTCAGCCTAAAATACACAGACATGTGGCTTGAAACACAGTCGATCATCCCCAGAATATTCAGTTTCTGTGAATTCAGGTCAGCGACGAGTGCACGCTTGACTTTTGCTCGTGATGGTTGTCTGTTTCACGGAACAGAATCAAGGAACACAGTCTGATATCTCACCTGCTCCTCTGTCGGCTCCGCTCCGCCGTCCAGCTCGAGGATCAGCTCGTTGACGTCGTTGATGATGTTGTCGATGCTGGCCGCTTCCTGCTCCAGGGGCTGGGGCTCCAGCACTTCCGGGGCCGAGGGCTCCATGGTCCGCTCCCCCGGCGCCTCCTCGTTCTCCTCGAGCGGCTCCAGAGAAGACGTGTCCGCCTCCAGGAGAACCGGGCTCACCTGGCGGATGTCTTCCGCACCAAACGTCACGTGTTTCACCGTCTTCACTGTCAACGTGGTTGTGTCTTCGGCCAGGACGTGCTCTGAGTCGGCTGTGGGGGCTCGGATGTCAATTTCCTCCAGAACTGCACTGATGGCCTGCTCCAGTTCTTTCTCGGGGTCAGACGCGGATTCTGTGGGACTGTGCACCACTATTCTCTCCGGGGAACCCTCAGTGACCTGGACCTCGACTCGCTCAGTCTCTGCGGCGAACTCGGTCACTGTCACCTCAGGCTTTGCTTCTCCCACCTCGACCACGTGTTCGGGTTCGGCCAGTTCTGCTTCGGGCTCTTCCGCTGTGAGGCTCTCGGGGGCTGACTCCTCCGTGGGGCTCTGAACCAACACCTCGTAGTCTTGGATCTGGAGGGTTTCGGGCTCGTGTTCGGTGGCCTCAGCCTCGACTCTCTCAGTCTCGGGCTCCGACGCTCTCTCTGCTGTGTGGGTTTTCATTTCACACTCCACAACCTCAGGCGCTTCCTCGAAGATTTCTGTGGATTCGTCGTCTCGGATGGTTATGGCTTCAGGTTCAGGTTCCACCGGCTCCGTCACGACTGGTTCAGTCTCGGGCTCAGAGACTTCGTCTGAACTGATGAAGGTGCGTCGTTCTGTGTGCACCGTGCGTACAGTCGTTGAAGTGACCACGGTGTGCTGCATTTCCCATTCATGTTCCTCTGTGGACGAGACGCTGTGGAGTCGACCATCTTCATCCTCCGACACACTGACCTGACTTCTGATTGGCTCTTGAGCTGTGATGTCATCAGATGGCCTCGTCTCCGGTTCCAGTTCATGGGCCGGAACATCACTTGGGACGTCACCAAAGTGTTGTGTGTCACTTGTGTCAGGGGGAACTGATGCAAACATTGTGGACTCAGTCTCCGCAACTTCTTCAACGTGCATCTTTGTTTCTCTGTCCGGCTGCTCCGCCTCCTCTGGTTCTGTTAGGATTTCTGCTGACGCTTCGCTGATGTCCACGTGGACAGGCTCTGCGTCCACCACGAACCTCCCAACGGGCTCTTCTGTCACTCCTGCGTCCTCGGGCTCTGCAGTCTGGTCCTCTACTTCCTCTCTCTCGTGCTCGTGTTCTTCCGTTGGCTCGGATTCTATTTGCAATTCGAGAATTTGTTCCACTGTCGTTTCGACCTCTTCTTTGGTGTGTTCAACCAATTGGTATGTTGTCGAGATCTGCGAGATCTGTTCAACTTCTGTCGTGACTGTTGTTGGTTCTTCGGGTGTAACTGGTTCCGCTTCGAGTTCCTCTGCTCCATGCTCTTCCTGCTGCACATCAGATTCGTCTGGCACCTCAGGTTGTGGCTCCTCGATTTCTGCCTCATCAGACACACCCTCCTCCTCGAGTGTCTCGAGCTCCTCCACGAAGGGTTCTTCGAGGATGTCGGGATCTGCCTCTGTACCTCTGTGATGTAGTGGTTCTGTGATGTGCGATGATAGTTTCACAGTAGATACAGGCAGCGTCTCTGCCAACTCAATTGCAACATGTTGTTCATCTTGTGTATCAGCTGTGATCAATGTCTTCTCACGTGGCTCTTCAGTTTCTTTCAAGACGTCAACATCGTGCTTGGCTTTTGCCAGAAGTGCAAGCTGTTCTGCACTTGGTTCTGGCTCCACTGCCCTGTCCAGCTGAGGCGCTGGGGTGATGTCCAGAGCAGGAGACCTGACCAGGGCTTCTACTGGCAAGTCTGCAAACACCTCTGTGTCTTCAATGTCTTCAGAGGTAGCGGCAGGTTCCCCTGCTTCAGGCTCAAGCTCTGCAATCTTATCTGAACTGATGAAAGCACTTTGTTCTGTGTGCACAGTCTGTACAGTTTGCTGCATTTCCCACTCATGTTCCTCTGTGGATGAGACGCTGTGAAGTCGACCATCTTCATCCTCCGACACACTGATCTGGCTTCTGACTGGCTCTTGAGCCGTGATGTCATCAGGTGGCCTTGTTTCTGGCTCAGGCATTGATGCAAGCACGGAAGATTCAACTGTTCTCACTTCTTCGACAAGCACTTTGATGTCCTTGATTTCAGTTTCTGCCCCAAGCTGGATGTCTTCGGGCACACCCTCCTCCACGACTGAGTCAAGCTCCTCCACGAAGTGTTCCTCGAGGATGTCAGGTTCTGCCTCTGTGCCTCGATGGTGCTCTTCTGTGACGGGAGATGATGGTGCTTGTTCAGTGGACGTTGGTAACTTTTGTGCCATCTCAATAGCGATGTGCTGTTCGTGTTGCATGCCGACTACAATCAAAGCCTCTTCGTGTGGCTCTTCAGTTTCTTCGAGGACGTTGGCATCAAGCTTGGCCTGTGCCAGCAAGGCCTTGTGTTCTTCGCTCGGTTCTTGTTCCGCTGTCCGCTCTTGTTGAAATGATGGGGTGATGTCCAGAGTTTGGGATCTGATCAGAGCCTCTTCCACCAACTCACCAACAAACTTCTGTGTTTGAGCCAGCTGGCTGTCGGATATGGCTTCCGTGGGAATTTCAGACAAAGTCTCACTCGGTTCTTCTGTCACTTCTTGCAAAACCTCCTCGACCACTGTGACTTCCTCCACCTTCTGCGTGACCTCAATGGCTTCTTGCGGCTGCTCCTCTGTCACCTCATCAGGTTTCTTCTCCGTTACCTCCTCAGGTTTCTCTTCTCTCACCTCTTCTGGTTTCTCTTCTGCTGCAACTGCTTCTGTCTTGTCTTCTGCAGTCTCTTCAGGTGTGACGAGTTTAGGTTTCTCCTCTTTCTCTTCTTCGTGTTTCTCTTCCAGCACCTCTTGGTTTATCTTTGGGACCACTTCTGGTGTCTCCGTCACCTCTTCCGGTTTCTCGGTGACCATGACAGGTTCCTCTGTCACCTCTTTGGGTTTCTCTTGTGTGACTTTTTCGTGTACCAGTGTGACCTCATCGGCCTCCTCCTTTGGCATATCCTCTCTGATTTCCTCTGTCTCCTCAGGCTCCTCTGCTGTGATAGCCGCGATGAGCTGCTCTGATTTTACCTCTGTAACTTCTTCATGTTTCACCTCAACTATCTCTTCAGGCTCGTCTGTCACATCTTCAAGATTTTCTGGCAAGTCTGTTGGTTTCTCCTCCGTGACTTCGTCAACTTCTTCAGGCTTCCCTTCTGTCACCTCTTCTGGTTTCTCTCTCATCCCTTCATGTTTCTCCTCTGTGACCTCATCAGGTTCTTCCGTGACCTCTTTAGTCCCTGCCTCTGTGAGAACTTCAGTATCTTGCCTCATCTCCAACACCTCTGCAGAACCGACTGACAAGGGTTCCGCGTCGACAACAAAACTCTCCTTGCTGGCTTCTGGTTGTTGAGGCGACTCTGTTGCGATTGGCACTTCCGGTTTTTCTTCTGCGTCTGCAGCAACAACGTCGGCTGATTCTTGAAGAACTTGAGATTCAAGATGTTCATCAAAAGTCTGCACAAGAGCTGTCTCCGTGTCCTCTTCCCTGATATCAGAATCAGGAGACGGGGCTCTTTGCACTTCAGCAACCACCTCAGCGTCTGCAGCGGTCTCCACGGGTTCACTCTCGGTCAACTTGTCCACTGTAGTTTCTGGCGTCTCGTCTCGCGCTGTTTGAATCATGTCTTCATCCCACATCTCAGGATCAGGAAACTCTGCTCTGAGCTCCTGTGCTTCTGTGATGATTTCGTCTTCCGGTTCCAGCTGGACGTGTGTTCCCTCGACTAGGGACTCGACTCGCTCTTCTGGACCCGTCAGTTCTGCAGGTTCCGACTCTGGTTCTGCACTGATAGCGACGATGTGTTCAGGAACACCCACCTCCCACACAGCCTCGGTGTCAGGAGACTCGGGCCTCTCCACAGCATCATCCAGGTCAATCTGCTCTGCGTCTTCTGTCTCATCCGCCGTGTCCGTCTTGGTTTCTATTTCACGAACCTCCTCAGCTTGTTCGTACATCTCAGTGTCAGGAGACTCAGGCCTCTCCAGAACCTCTTCCAGGCCAGTCTCCATTTCTTCAGCTGTGTCCAGTGGTTCACTCTCAGTCTCTTTGATGATCAGCACCGGACTGACAACGTCCTGGGCTTCACCCTCCTCCACAGCCTCAGCCGTCACTGGCCTTGGCTCGGACAGCTCAGCGTCTGGAGACTCGGCTCTCTCTTCCATCCAGTCCTTCTCGAGTGGCGCCATAGCGTGTACTTCTTCTTCTTTATCTATCTCAATCGTGACGCGAGTTTCTTCTGGAGTATCGACCTTCTGAGGGACGTCAGGTGCTTCCTCTGTGAGTTCGGAGTCCGGCGACACAGCTCTGTCCTTCGTGACATCAGCGTCAAGTTCCTCCAGGATGTCGTCAGACACTTCGCGCGTCTCTTCAGTGACTTGTGTGAACTCCACTTCTTCATCAGCAACTTCAGCATGTGGTGACTCTCCTCGTTGAACGTCTTCAAAAGCAAGTTCATCGAATCTAGTTGTAAGCTCGCTTTCTTCAGGTTGAACTGTGACTGCAGTTTCTGGAGGTTCCGCGATAACTTCAGGATCTTCTTGCAGAGCTGTCACTTCAGGTTCTTCTGGTTTTAATGGCATTTCAGGTTCTTCCGGTAGAAGAGCTGCTCCTTCAGGTTCCTTGTGCAATGTCACTTTAGGTTCAGGTTGAGTTGTCACTTCAGGTTCTTCCTGTATAGCTACTACTTCAGGTTCTTCAGGCTGAGTTGTAACTTGAGGTTCTTCCAGTTCTTCAGTGGTCTCCTCAGTTTTGTCAGGTTGAGGTACCTCCAAGTCTTCAGCAGCCTGTGCTGTGATTTGAACCTGTTGTCCAAGCACCTCAGGGTCCGGAGATTCACCTCTCTCTTCAGTGCTGGAAATATCTTCAGCTTCAGCCTCTTCAGCATCATCTATTGCTTCAATTTTCTCTGGAACAGTTTCTTCTTTTTCTTCAGAAAGTTCAGGATCTGGAGATGTTGGTCTCACTTCCAACTCTGTCAGGTCAACACTGAATTCATCAAATGTATCCACAGGCTCACTGATTGTTTTGTCCATGTCCACAAACGTCTCATGTTTGTCACTTTGGATTTCTTCCGTTGCTTCAACAGGCCCTTCTGTGGGCAACTCTGAGTCAGGTGATTCTGCTCTCACCTCCTGTGCATCCAATGCACTTCTCACAGGTTCTTCAACTGGTTCCATTGTAGTTATGACCCTTGTTTCTTGCATGGTTTCCTTCTCCATGACTTCCACAGTTGTAGCTTCTTTGGGGATTTCTGCATCAGGAGAAATTGCTCGATCATCAAGTTCAATTGGGCTGATCTCATCAGTCTCAACATCATCTGTCACTTCAAACACCTGTTCCACAATTCCAGGTTCAACTTCCTCTGTCAGTTGTTCTTCTGCTTCAGGTGATGCTGCTCTCTCACTGATGTCAGGTGCTTCCTCTTGAGGTTGTTCAGCTTCAGGTTCAAGATCAACAACATCCCTTTGTTCAACATCTGCATCCAGGTGGAATGTCTGTACTTTAGGCTGTTCTGGTTGAGTTGTCACTGCTGGTTCTTCAGGTTGAATCGGCATTTCAGGTTCTTTCTGCACAGCTGTTACTTCAGGTTTGTCAGGTTGAGTTCTCAATTCTGGTTCTTCATGAGGAGTTGTCATGATGAGTTGTTCCTGCAGAGTAGTTTCTTCTTGTTCTTCTGGTTCAGATGAAACCTGAGGTTCTTCCAGTTCTTGAGTGGTCTCCTCAATTTCCTTGGGTTGTGGTTCAGCCTTTAAGTCTTCAGCAGCATGTATGTCTGCAATTTGAACCTGCTGTGCAAGTATCTCAGGATCTGGAGATTCACCTCTCTCTTCAGTACTGGAAAAGTCCTCAGCTTCAGCCTCTTCAATATCATCTGCTGTTTCAATTTTATCTGATACAATCTCTTCTGTTCCTTCAGAAATTTCAGGATCTGGAGATGCAGGCCTGGCCTCCAACTCTGTCAGGTCAACAGCGATTTCATCAAATGTATCCACAGGCTCACTGACTGTGCTATCAATGTTCACAAAAGTGTCACGTTCATCACTTTGGATTTCTCCCATTGCTTCAACATGCTCTCCAGTGGGCAACTCTGAGTCAGGTGATTCTGCTCTCACCTCCTGTGCATCCAATGCACTTCTCACAGGTTCTTCAACTGGTTCCATTGTAATTATGACCCTTGTTCCTTGCATGGTTTCCTTCTCCATGACTTCCACAGTTGTAGCCTCTTTGTGGATTTCTGCATCAGGAGAAATTGCTCGATCATCAAGTTCAATTGGGCTGATCTCATCAGTCTCAACATCATCTGTCACTTCAAACACCTGTTCCACAGTTCCAGGTGCAACTTCCTCTGTCAGCTGTTCTTCTGCTTCAGGTGATGCTGCTCTCTCACTGATGTCAGGTGCTTCCTCTTCAGGCTGCTTGGCGTCAGGTGGAAGATCAACGATGTCCCTTTGTTCAGCATCTGCATCCAGGTGGAATGTCAGCACCTGAGGTTGTTCATGTTGAGTTGTCACTTCTGGTTCTTCAGGCTCTGCTGAGTGCACTGAAATCTCAGTTTGTTGCAACTGGGTGTCGACGTCAGGTTCTTCAGGTTGAACTGTGAGGGGTGGTTGTCCCGCTTGAACTGTGACCTCCAGTGGTTCCTCTTGAGTTGGAACCTCGACTTCTTCAGCCTGGTCGCTGAGCACTGGTTCTTCAGGTGGGGTGGAGTCATCAGGTTCCTCGTGTTTTGTTGTGATCTCAGTCTCGAACAGTCGAACGCTGACTTCAGGCTCTTTGGTTGAAACGTCGAGTTCTTCAGGATGCTCAGGTTGAACTGTTTCTACAGCTTCCTCAAGTTGAGCTTTTCCCTCGGGCTGTGCTGGCTGCTCCCACGCAAGTTCGACATCAGGGGATCCAGCTCTCTCCTCCACCTCAACGAGATCTACAGACTCAGGTTCCAGATCATCTGTGTGTTCAATCACCTCCGAGGTTTGGATCAAATCCACCTTCTCCTCCGTCCACTCCGGGTCCGGGGACTCCGCGCGGTCCGCGGGCAACTCGAGCTGCGTCTCGTCTGCCGTATCGACCGGCTCGCTCTGGGTGTGCTGGATGCTCACCCACGTCTCCACAGTCTCCACCCGGTCCGTCTCCGCCTTCTCACTCGGGACCTCTTCCCACAGCTCGGAATCGGGTGATTCGGCTCTGTGCTCCAAAGTTTCCACAGTCACCTGTTGAGCAATTTTTTCTTCGGGCTCCATGTCGATAGTGACTCGCGTCTCTTGGAAAACTGTGTGTTCCTTCTCTGGAGGTTCACTCACTGGAAGTTCGTAGTCGGGGGACTCGGTTCGCTCCACCGTGTCCGGCAGGGGCAGAAAGTCAGTCTCGATGTCGTCTGTCGTCTCCATCCTCTTGTGGAGAGTTTCCTCCTCCTCCATCTCATCCTGCAGCTCGGCTGCCTCCGGAGACACCGCGCGCTCCTCAGCCTCGTCTTTTGTGACCAGCTCACGTTCCTCAGGTTGGGCTTCTGCAGGTTGTGCTGTCATTTCAGGTTCTTCCTGCAGAGCTGGTATTTTAGGTTCTTCTTGTAGAGCTGTCACTTCAGGTTCTTCAGGTTGAGGTGTCACTTCAGGTTCTTCCTGCAGAGTTGTCACTTCAGGTACTTCCTGCAGAGCTGTCACTTCAGCTTCAGTTTGAGTTGTTACTTCGAGTTCTTCAGGTTGAGTTGTCACTTCAGGCTGACGTGTCACTTCAGGTACTTCCTGCAGAGCTGTCACTTCAGCTTCAGTTTGAGTTGTTACTTCAGGTTCTTCAGGTTGAGGTGTCACTTCAGGTTCTTCCTGCAGAGTTGTCACTTCAGGTTCTTCCTGCAGAGTTGTCACTTCAGGTTCTTGCTGCAGAGCTGTCACATTAGGTTCTTCATGCAGAGCTGTCACTTCAGGTTCTTCAGGTTGAGTCATCACTTCAGGCTCCTCAGGCTCAGGTTTTGCCTCAAAGTCTTCAGCAGCGTACACTTGTGTTTCTTGAACCTGTTGTACAAAGATTTCAGGGTCAGGAGATTCCCCTCTTGCTTCGGTGCTGGAAAGATCTTCTATCTCTTCTGTGTCGTCTGTTGATTCAATTTTCTCTGAAACTGTCTGTTCTGTTTCCTCAAAAATTTCAGGATCTGGAGATACGGGTCTCATTTCCAACTCGGTCAGGTCAACTGTGACTTCGTGGAAAGTATCGACAGGCTCACTGACAGTGTTGTCGATGTTCACAAAAGTGTCAATTTCTTCACTTTGCTTTGCGTCAGTTTCAGGCTTTTCTGCAAGCAACTCAGAATCAGGTGATTCAGCTCTCACCTCCTCCACATCCAGTGCACTTCTCACAGGTTCTTCAACTGGTTCCATTGTGATTATGACCCTTGTTTCTTGCATTGTTTCCTTCTCAATAATCTCTGTGGTTGTTGCCTCTTTGGGGATTTCTGCATCAGGAGAAACTGCTCGATCATCATGTTCAATTGGGCCGATCTCATCAGTCTCAACATCATCAGTAATTTCAAACTCCTTTTCATCAGTTCCAGGTGCAACTTCTTCAGTCAGCTGTTCTTCTGCTTCAGGTGATGCTGCTCTCTCGGTAACATCAGGCATGCCCTCTTCCTCTTCAGGTTGCTTTGGTTCAGTTGTGAGGTCAACAACAGCCCTTTGTTCTGCATCTGCATCCAGATGGAATGTCAGCACTTCAGCTTCTTCCTGCAGAGTTGTCACTTCTGGTTCTTCAGGTTGAGTTGTCACTTCAGGTTCTTCCTGCAGAGTTGTCACTTCAGCTTCAGCTGTCACTTCAAGTTCTTCAGATTGAGTTGTCACTTCAAGTTCTTCTTCCAGAGTTGTCACTTCAGGTTCAGCTGCCACTTCATGTTCTTCAGGTTGAGTTGTCTCTTCAGGCTGACGTGTCATTGCAGGTTCTTTCTGCAGAGTTATCATTTCAGGTCTTTCTTGCAGAGTTGTCACTTCAGGTTGAGTTGTCACTTCAGGTTCTTCTTGTAGAGTTGTCACTTCAGGTTCAGACGGGGTGGTGACATCGGCCGGTTGTTTTGTGACTTCCATTTGTTCAACTTGCTCGACAACTACAGCGTCTTCTGGCTCAGATGTCTTTTGGGGTTGAGTTTCCTCTTCAACTTCTTCAGTGTGAGGCGTGATGGGAAGTTCGTCAGGACATTCACCCTGGACTTGCGGCTCGTCTGGTTTTCGCTCGGCATCCTCGTGGGTGAGTTCAACATCTGGTGATGCAGCCCTCTCCTCGGGACTCAGCAAATCCGGGGTCTCCGTCTCCAGTTCATCTGCTGCTTCTATCGCTTCTTCGAGCGCCTCAGCTGCATGTGTTTGCTCCTCCGCCAACTCAGGGTCAGGAGACGCTGGTCTATGCATGGAGAGCTCCTCCTCCAGTTCCGGCGTGTCCACGGGTTCGCTCTCAGTGCTGTGAATGTCCACCACGACGCCTGACTCCACCAGCTCGACTGGTCTGGTCTCCTCAGCGGCGGGTCTGATCTCGGAGTCGGGAGACTCCGCCCTCGCCTCGAGGTCCTCAGCGACGGGAGCAGCGACAGGCTCTTCGGCCACTTCCATGTCGATTGTGACTCGTGTTTCCTCTTGAACCTCAACCTCCGACACTTCGAGGATCTCTTGTACAGCAATTTCAGTGTCAGGCGACTCAGGTCGCAACAGGGCCTCGGATGTGTCGACGGGTTCAGTCTCAACATCATCTGGTGTTACCGCAGTCTCCTCAAGAGGTTCCGCGAGAGCAGTTTCTTGTGTGACCTCAGCCTCTGGGGACTCCTCCCTGTGAACCTCCACCATTGCATCCGGTTCAGCTTCAGCCTCTGGCTGTTCAGGCTGTTCCACCTCTTCAGGCCGAGGCGCTTCGAGCTGCGTCACCTGATCCTCTGTGAAATCCTCCGGTTGTGCCGCCACGTAGACTTCCTCCTCTTCAGTCTCCACCAGTTGATCTACTTCTGGCACCTCCTGCATCGCCTCTGTCACCTCCTCGTGTTTCTCTTCTTCAACAGTTGATGGCAGCTGCACAGATATTTCGTCAGCCACTTGTGCGATGTCCAGCACATCGTACTCCATCGGAACGTCTTCTGGCTCTGCTTCGGGCTCCAGAGCTCTGGACTCGCCTCGAGCCTTCACAGCGAGGTCAGTCTGTGTCTCATCAGGCTCAATTTGAGCGACTGTGTAGTCAGCAGACACCGGTGTTGTGTCCAGTCTCTGAGAATTGAAGAATGCAAACTCCGCTGCATTCCCAAACACAGCTGGTTCGACTGGTTCTGAACTTGTCTCAGGTTCTCGACGCACAATTTCAACCCTTACTTCGGAAGTCTCGATTGTCCTTTCTTTCAGAGGTTCAGATGTCTGCACTTTGCTTTCGTCGATGATTGCCGGCACACTTTCCTCGTCTGTCCTTTTAGGTACTTCTTCTGGCCTTTCCGTGACCTCTTCAGGTTTCTTCTCGGTGACAGCCAGGGGGATCTCAGTCAGCTTCTCTTCTGAAACCTCTGTGACATCGCCAGGTGTCACATCTTGCATCTTCTCTTCTGTTACTTCCTGAGGCTTCTCTTCTGTCACCTCTTCAGGCTTCTCTTCTGCCACCTCTTCGTGTGTCAGTGTGACTTCTTCAGGCTTCTCGGCCACTTCTTCAGGTTTCTCCAGTGTCTCTTCAGGCTTCTCTTCTACCACCTCTTCGTGTGTCAGTGTGACTTCTTCAGGCTTCTCAGCCACTTCTTCAGGTTTCTCCAGTGTCTCTTGAGGCTTCTCTTCTGTCACCTCTTGAGGCTTCTCTTCTGTCACCACTTCAGGCTTATCTTCTGCCACCTCTTCGTGTGTCAGTGTGACTTCTTCAGGCTTCTCAGCCACTTCTTCCGGTTTCTCCAGTGTCTCTTCAGGCTTCTCTTCTGTCACCTCTTGAGGCTTCTCTTCTGTCACCACTTCAGGCTTCTCTTCTGTCACCTCTTGAGGCTTCTCTTCTGTCACCACTTCAGGCTTCTCTTCTGTCACCTCTGGAGGCTTCTCTTCTGTCACTTCTTGAGGCTTCTCATCTGTCACCTCTTCGTGCTTCTCTTCTGTTACCTCTTCAGGCTTCTCTTCTGTCACCTCTTCAGGCTCCTCTTTCACCTCTTCAGGTTTCAACTGTGTGACCTCTTCAAGTTTCTTCTCCGTCACGTCTTCGTGTACCAGTGTCACCTCTCCAGATTTCAACTCAGCAACTTCTTCAGCCTCCTGGACAGCCTCTTCTTGTTTGTCTGTCACCTCCTCTGGTTTATCCTCCGTGACTTCTTCAGGTTTCTCTTCTGTCACCTCTTCAGGTTGTTCTTCTATGATCTCGCCGGGTATATCTTCTGTGGCCTCTTGGGATACCTCTGTCACCTCTTTGTGAATCAATGGCACTTCCTCAGGCATCATATCCTCTATGACCTGTTCAGGTTTCTCTGTGACTTCTTGAAATATTTCTCTCACCTCTTCAGCTTCCACCTCTGTGACTTCTTCAGGCTTCTTGTCTGTGATTCTGTCTTCGAACTCTTGGTGCAGCTCCTCGGGCTCCTGTGTTGCTGGAGTTTGCGGCTCTCGACGGATGATTTCTACTCGAACTTCAGAGATCTCTTCCACACGAATCTTGTCCGTTTCAGTTGGCAGAGCCTGCATTTCGGCTTGGAGCTCCTGGTGTGAAAGGTCAGCTGTGTCGGGCTGTTCTTCAAAGCCAAAGAATGAAGGCTCAGCGTCAAATGATAACTTTTCTGGAAGCTCCTCTTCACCAGCCACCACAGGTTGTTCTTCGTCTGGCGCCTCGAGGTCTTCCATCGCCCTGGTTTCTTCTGTTGTTTCTATGAGAGTTTCAGTGTCAACTTCACTCACTTCTGCTGGCTCTTCTTCAATATCTTCTTTCTCTGGTTGTTTGTCTTCTTCGTGTATGGATATCACAGCTGTTTCCATGACGTCCACTGGTTCAGATTCTTCCTGAACCAGAGGTGAGCCATCATCTTCTATTTCGACGGGAGCAACTGGAGCCGTGTCGTCCAGAGGTTCGGATTTCACCACGGCTGTCTCAGCCACTGTGATTCTCTCGGGTTCTGGTTCAACTCGCGCCTCCTCTAACAGTTCACTGGATACTTGAATAGACTCAGTGTCAACACGCACAATTTCTTCTGCTGTTGCCAGTTCCACTGGTTCAGCATCCGCGTCTCTTGGAATGTCGTCACTCGGAACACTTTCAACAGTATCAACTGCTGTCACCACTGCGTCCCTGGCAATGTCTCCTTCACGTTCAAGTGTCGGTATCTCTGCGTCGGGCTCGGAAAGCCCCGCCGTCTCCGGGACCTCGCGGCTGGGAGCGGCGCCCTCTGCACCGGCGGCGTCCTGCGGCTGCTCCGAGACGAGGCGACCCTCGGGTTGGAAAGCTGATGTCCGGCTTTCTGACGTAACAACCCGAAGAGCCACCTCTGAGGTGGTCAGTACCCCAGCTGTGCTGACCAACTCTCGTCCAGGGACAGGTTTCTCTGAGTCTGGCTCTGTGGAATCCAGCTCGTGGTCCTCCGCGGACGAGACGCTGTGAAGTCGGCCTTCCTCGTCCTCCGAGACGCTGAGCTGGCTTCTCATTGGCTGCTGCAGGCTCGTGTCGTCCGAAGGCCTCGTTTCCGGCTCCGGGAGCAGGTCCACGGTCGGAACGCCCTCACCTGGAGTTGAGAGAACTGTTGCATGATTTCTGCGAGGGGGTGCACGAAAGTGACACATTCATTTGGTTGTAGAAAGCATTATTTTTGAGTTGGTGCGTCGACCAACAGCACTTCAAAATGGCAAAAGTAGCGTCAAAATCTATTCTGTCGCACAGGCTCACGAAAGTATTGCTCACACTGCTCGTGTTTGCCGGCAGACTTGTGAAAGCTCGCGCATCTGGACGCTACAACTTGAATCAAGCTGTGCACAAACGCTTTCAGCTCGTGACACACAGCGCCTTTCGAAACTTGCATTGAAACGCGATGATTCAATGCAGTTCTAGCGTTTGTTAGCGTGAGGGGCAATTTGCAAAATTTCACATCAGATGCAGCACAACGTGAACCAACACACTGGTGAGACGTTCGAAAACGTGCAAACGTGACAACCCTGCGACAAAGAACCAAAATGCCAAAACCGAACTTTCAATGGAAGCCACAAGTCATGGGCCGGGAGACACGGGACAGTACATCTCGAGCCTTCGCTTCCAGGGCCGAGGCTCAGAGAGAACAACGAAGGGTAGTTACCTGAGTCTATTCTGTATCTGAGAGTGAACGGCTCTGGGCTTGTGTGTGAGTCTGGCGCGGCGCCGAACACTTCGTCCTCCGGAGGAGCGGAAGGAGCGAGCTTCTCTTCCGGTTCCTCTGACGCCACTTCCGCTTCAAGACCCAAGTCAGTCGGAGTCTCCTCTGGAGGAGCTGTCGGCTCAGGCCTGTCTGTCTCTGAAGGAATGTCTTCAGGCGCAGCAGGTTGTTTTTCATCCTCGCCAGGCTCTGAGATCGGCTCTTGCGACTCCACCACAACTTCGCGCTGCGTTTCCAGAATCATCTCTGTGGTTTCTTCCTTTTCTTGCGGCGTGGGTTCGACCTCTGGGAGCTCAGCGTCATGCATCTCGTGCAGCACATCGTAGATGACGCTCTCGAGCGTTTTCTCGGTCTCCAGCCTCTCGTACATGTGCTCTCGGATCACCTCCTCTGGGTGCGCCTCATCCCCAAGCTCGTGCTCTCCTCCTATCCTCGCCTCCTCCACTGCAGGCTTTGGTTCTTCTCCTGGAGTCATTTCCAGATAGAAGTCTTCCCTCTGCAGTTGCTCGAATGGATCATCAGCCATCACCTGCGCAGGAGCGTCTGGGGTTGTGATGCGGTACTCCGGGACGGCCTCGTCCTCCCCGACGGACAGTCTCGTCTCCAGCTGCACGGGCACGTCGACGTCGTACAGCGCTCGGTAGATGGCGTCTTCCAGGTTCGCCTCGTCCTCCATCTGTTGGTACATCACTTCTCGGGTGAGCTCTTCCACCTGCGTCTCTGCCTCCTGCACGTCCACCTCCACCGCGTGCTCTATCTCATCAATGGGTAGAGGGGACTCGTCTGCCTCAGCTGGTTCTTCAACATCCTCGCCTTCCGGTCTGAGCTGCAGTTGCTGGTACATGAATTTCCTGGTCTTCTCTTCAGTCTGGGCGTCTGTTTCTTGTGTCTCCATGTGATACTCCACGGTTCCGCGAGGGACGTTGATTCTCTCATAGTTGATGTAGTACTTGACCCCTGGCTGCGCCTGCGCGTGTCTTCTCATGAGCTCCTCTTCGATCTCTGGAGTGAACGTCTCGAGGCTGAAGTCCTGGATGTCGGACGGCTCCAGGGTCGTCTCCTCCTGCTCCACATCAGTCTGGAGCTGCTGAGGCTCCGTGTGCAGAATCTCCAGGTTCTTTCTCTCCGGAGATGCAGCTGCTTTCTGCAGAGTGATCTCTTCAAAGGACTCGACTGTGTCGGTCGCTTCCAATGCTTCAGCACCAATGTCAATGAACTGGTCGTGCAGATCAGTCGGTGTTTCTTCAACGATCACTTCGACCTCAGGTACGTCGGTTACTCCCTGGAGATCCTCGAGTTCGTCGTCAGGTCGCTGCAGTTCCACCTCGAGTGTTTCGGTGAGGACTGGTTCTTCAGAAACCCACTGTGAGAAGTCCACCTCTTCTTTAACCAGTTCAATATCCTTGATTTCTTCATCCGCTGTGCCCAGAAGAGCTTCACTCAACCTGGACTCCGTGGGTTCGACAATCATTTGGAGTTGATCAGGCTCTGCTTTTGGTTCTTCTGGTTCTTCTGTCGTTTCAGGCTCTTCAGTCACGACAAATTCCGCCTTGTCTGTTGCATCAGTCTTCATAACTTCTTCAATCGATTCTGGTTCTTCAAACTGTTCTGGTTCTTGTGGCCCGAGGATCTTTGTTTCGTCAGTCAGTTCCAGCTCAAGTGGCTCATCACTTTTCTCAGGATCTTCCACTTCTTCAGTCACTCGTTGTTCTTCAGATGTTAGTGGTTCTTCAGTCAGTTGGGGTTCTTCAGTTACTTTTGGTCCTTCAGTCACTTGTGGTTCTGGAGTCTCTTCTGGTTCTTCAGTCAGTTTTGGCTCTTCAGTCTCTTTTGGTTCTTCAGTCTCTTTCAGTTCTTCTGCCTCTTCTGGTTCTTCAGCCACTTCTGGTTCCTCTGGTTCTTCTGATTCAAGAAATTCAGCTGTCTCATCCGTCACTTCGACCTTTGTCAGTTCTTCAGCATCTTGCGGTTCAACCACATCTACTCTCTCCTCTGGTTCTGGTGGCATCTTGACAATTTCTGCTGGTTCCTTGGTGACGTCCGTTGCCACTTCTGGCTCCTCTGGCTCGTGATCACGCTCAGTGACCGTCAGTTCTGGCATTGCAGCCAATTTTGCGAGATCTTCTCTGACGGTTTCTTCTTCTGGAAGCAGCCTTTTTCCTTCTACCATTTCGCCCGGTACTGTTTCAAACTCTGTTTGTTGTGGCACTTCCGACACTGCGGACTCTTTCTTGGTTTCAGCGGCTGTCTCCTCCAACTTGATTTGGGTTGTCTCTTCTTCCATTGCCTGCGCCAGCTCTTGCATGACCTCGTCGTCCGACTTTCCCTTTTCAGTGACCGGCAGAGGCGCACCTTGGTGCTCCTCCTCGCTCGGCACCTGCACCGCGGTGACACTGGGAGTCTCCACCAGCTCAACGGCTTCAGACTCAGTCGTCATCCATTCGTCTTCAACGAAGGTTGGTGCAGCATCAATTGTTTCTGCAGAAACTCGAGTCAACATGATGTCCTCACTTTGCTCCCCCTCCTCTTTGTGTTGTTCAACAGTCTGTGGTTGAATGTTGAGTTCAACACTTGTGGGCAGAGTGTCAGCCAATTGCATGGCCGTTTCTGCTTCAGTCTCACTCTCCGCTGACAAGAATTCGTCTTGAGGTTCTTCAGTGTCAGGTTCAAGGTTCTTGGCTTCATAAACGGCGGTTTCTGACAGGTTATCAATGTCTCCAACCAGGGTCGGCTGTATCGGGGATTCCCTGCCGGGAGGCGGGGAAACATCCAAACTCTGGGAACGCACAAATGCTTCCTCAATGAGTGAGTCAGCGAACGCCTCGACTCCAGCCACTTCTGCCTCTGCGAGTTCATCTGGTTCAGCAAGTGTGGGCTCCTCTTGCTCTACCAGAACTGTGGGCTCCTCCGCTTTTTCTTGTTCTGTGGATTCCTTTGGTTCTGCAAAACCCGGAGGTTCTTCTGGTTCCGCCTGAACTGTGGGTGTTTCTTCTGATTTGGCTGGAACTATGGGTTCTGCCTCAGGTTCAGCAAGAACAGTGGGTTCCTCTACCACCGTGGGTTCTTCCTCTGGTTCTGCAGGGACTGTGAGTTCTTCCTCTGGTTCTTCAAGAACTGTGGGTTTCTCTGACACTGTGGGTTCTTCCTCTGGTTCTGCAGGGACTGTGAGTTCTTCCTCTAGTTCTTCAGGAACTGAGGGGTTCTCTACCACTGTGGGTTCTTCCTCTGGTTCTGCAGGGACTGTGGATTCTTCCTCTGGCTCTTCAGAAACTGTGAGTTTCTCTGACACTGTGGGTTCTTTCTCTGGTTCTGCAAGAACTGTGAGTTTCTCCACCATTGCGAGTTCTTCCTCTGGTTCTTCAGGAATTGCGGGCTTCTCTACCACTGTGGGTTCTTCCTCTGGTTCTGCAGGAACTGCGGATTCTTCCTCTGGTTCTTCAGGAACTGTGGGTTCCTCTGCCACTATGAGTTCTTCCTCTGGTTCTTCAGGAACTGTGGGTTTCTCTACCACTGTGAGTTCTTCCTCTGATTCTTCAAGAACTGTGTGTTCCTCTGGCAGTGTGGGTTCCTCTGGCACTTCAGAAAATGAGACCTCTTCTGCCATTACCATCTGTGCGAAATCTTTGGCCTCCTCAGGCACTTCGGGCTCCTCCGGTACTTCCGAGACTGGGGGCTCCGGTCGTTCATCAGGAAATTCGAGCTCCTCTGACTCCTCAAACCGTGCAGGCTCCTCTTTGACTTCGTCGGGATGCTCCAGAACTGTCGCCTCTTCTGTCAACTCGTTTGTCTCGGTATGTTTCACTTGTGTCATCAAAGCTTCTTCTTGCATCTGCATCACTTCTTCTTGCAGTTCTGGTGTCGGTTCTTTCGTCTCCTCAGACATCAGTGGCTCCTCTGCTTGTTCAGGGAGTGTTGACGTCTGCATAACTTGTTCTTCAAGCACTTCAGTCACTGCTGGAGCCTCTGGCTCTTCCTCCTCGGTTTCTCCCCACAGTTTCATGAGGCTGAGCAGGGCGGAGGGAAGCGCGGCGTCCACGGTCGCCACGGCCGGCTTCTCCTCCACTGCTTTTCTCTTGGGTTTGAAGACCTCGGGTTCGGCTGATTCCGCCACTGGTTCTGCTGCAACTGATTCTTCTTCTAGAGGCGTAGCTTCCTCAGTGACTATCTCAGAGGTTGGTTCGGGTTGTTTCGGCTTCGGTTTCGAGACGACGAGGCTTGAGTCGAATGGATCTCCAACGAAGTCTGCGGAAGACTTGAGGAGACTCCACAAAATGTTTTCTGGCTGAAGCTTCGTCTGTTCCTCTGGTTGTCCCTCTTCCGTCAGTTTACTCGGTCCTTCCTCCGAAGGAGGAGCAATTTTGTCTTCTTGCTTCTCCTCGTCGAGCTCTCTCTCCTCGGGTGCCAGCTCTGTGTCTGCTGCCAGGTCCTCAAGTTCTGGTCCCCATTCCGCTGTTGTCTGCGAAATGTCAACCATCACCATCTCTTGCCTGGAGACTTCTTCTGCAACATCAGGGACCTCAATTTTCTCACGCTTTTCTTGGGTCTCAAGTTCCTCTGTGAGAATTTCCTCACTGATGTCAGGTTCTTCGTCAGGCTGTTCCCTTGGTGCGTCAACCAGAATTTCCTCTTGCAGCAGAATCGTGGGCTCCCCAAGCTCTTTTTTCTGCTCTTTGGTTTCTGTGGTTTCAGGCTCTTCGGGTACAGTGTACTCTTTGCGTTCTTCCGGTGTAGAGACTTCATCTTCCGGTTTCTCAGGTGCCTGATCCACAGAGAAGACTTCCGTCGTGACTTCAATCTCTCTGACCTGTGTCTGCAGTGCAGCTTCAGCTGATTCGTCTGACACCTGTTTCTCTGGCTCCATTTCGTCCTCGGTTTCGCCCCAGAGCTTCATCAAGCTGAACAATGTGGAAGGAATGTCAGTGTTCAGGTTTGCAACTGCCTCTTTTTCTTCTTTGCGTGGCTTCTTGGCTTTCACAGGCTCGGGCTCGGGCTCTGGTTGCGCACTCTCCATAACTGGTTCAGCTTCCACAGTCACTGTTTGCTCGGCCAGGATTTCTGTTTCTCCTTGTGGCTGCGGTTTGGATTTCTTGAAGATCAGATTCGGGTCAAAGGGGTCTCCGACGAAGTCTTCGCAGGACTTGACAATGCTCCACAGCAGGTTTTCAGGTTGTGTACCTTGCACTTCTCCAGATTCTTTGGTCTCTTCGGCCGCTGGTTCCTGCACAACGAGTTCGTCGTCGTCCACTTTCTCTTCTTCAACCACGGTCTCCGGTTCTCCAACCTCAGGCTCCTGTGGCTCAACCTCGGCCTTGAGCATCAGGTCCTCAGCCCTTGGCTCCTCCGTCTCAAGTCTGGGCTCCTGCTCCTCTTTCTGCTGAACTGAAGGCTCGTGATCCTCGAACGCGTACTCCACGTCCTCGAATCGAAGCTCCACTTTCTCGAATGAGAGCTCCTGTTCGTTCAGCGTCACATCTTGTTCCTCAAGTTCTGCTGTTTCTGGCTCCTCTGAAACCAGTTGACCTTCTTCCTCAAGCTTTTCAGGCACGATCAGACGTTTCTCCAGTTCAACTTCACCTGGGACTTCTTCCTGTTCAAGCGCGCCAGGGACCAGTTGCTCTTCCACGGGTTGGTCAGAGATCAGGTCCTGATCCTTGACCTCTGGTTTCAGTTTGTCTTCTTCCTTGGGCTCCTCCAGCGCCAGTTCCTCTTTCTGGATCTCAGGCAGATCGTCCAGTTTCTCAACATTGGGAGCATCTGAAACCTGCTCCTCCACTTTGGCTTCCGCGGACACTGGCTTCTCGCTTTCAAGCCTGACCTCTTCAAGCACTGCTTCCAGTTCTTCAACGTTGCGCTCGACAAGGAGTGATTTCTGCTCCTCTTCCACTTTTTCAACACTGGGTTCCTCGGGTATCACCAGTTCCTCCTTTTCTTCTTCATCTTCAGGCAACTGTCTCTGTTCTTCAACCTCAGGTTCTTCCGTCTCTGACTCTGGCTCTTTCACAACCAAGTGCTCCTCCAGGAGTAGCTTCTGTGTCTCAGCGTCAGGCTCCTCTTGCACTGGTTCCGTTGAGAGCTGATTTTGTTCTGCGATATCAAGGTCGTCAACATCTTCCTGTCCAGAGATATCGATTTCTTCGGCCAGCGTGGCCTTATCTTCAACAACCCTGCCTTCATCTGTGATTAGTTCCTCCTCCGCTGCGGCGGGAAGATCATCAGTCCGCTTCTCTGCTGCCACAATCAGATCGTCTTGTTGAGGGATAATCATCACATCTGTCTCAGGTTTCTCAGCGCCTCGACTTTCGAGAGCAGCGGACGCCTCCACAGCCTTCTCGGCGCTTTCCATGGGAAATACAGGAGTGTCGGCCAGTTGTTCCTCCTCCCTCATATCTAGCTCTTCAGCTTTTCCCACTGCCACTTTCTCCATCTCCGGCGGGAGTTCTGCAACAATTGGCTGCATTTCCACATCGATGTCTGTCGTTTGTGTGTCTCTCATTTCAAACTCAGTCTCAAAGGTTTTCTCCTCCTCTTCCTCTGGTGCAGCCACAAGCTCAGCGGGTTGTTCCTCAGATTCAACTTGGAGTGGTTCTGCAGATTCTTGTGGCTCTCCAACGATCACAGGCTGCGCAGTCTCTCGCTCCACCGCGGGTTCTTCAGGCTGAGTTTCCGCACCGGTGATTTCTTCCAACTGCACAACTTCCTCTCCTTCGGGTGTTGGCTCCAGAGGCTCGTCTGGTTGTTGCGTCACAGTCTCGATCTCCGCTGCCTGCTCCAGCTCCACAGCGGACGGCAGGTCGTCAGAGCGCAGAGCGGCCTCCTCCGCCAGACCCTGTGGGACAGACTCCGGCGTCAGCTCCTCCTGCTCCTCCTGCTCCGGCTCCAGATCCCTCGCCTCCTCCACAGCTCTGAACGAGTGGTCAGTCTCAGCGTCCGTCACATCGACCTCCGCTGCTGTCATGGCTGACGTGATGTCGAGAACTTCCGACCGCAGCACTGCGACATCTTCAACCGAAGTTTCCGCTTCAGTGAATTTCCATTCTTCTGGTTCCTCCGCCTCTCTACTTTCCGCCTCGGCAAGCTCTTCGGCTTCTTCTGGCTCCGGCTCAGGTTCCTTGGCTTGAGTCCGTTCTGTGGGACTCTCTTCCACTGGAAAAGCTTCCTCTTCAGGTATCATCGGAGGCTCTTCTGTTGCCAGTTCTTGGTTCAACGGAGCTGCTGCAGTCTGTGTCTTCTCAAGTTCTTCTGTCGCTCTCTCTTGCAGCACTTCTTCGAACACGGCTTCCGCCACTTCCTCCTGAAGAGCTTTGTCGTCTTCGGTTGGTTCGTCGTGCTCGGGAGCTTCCTCAATTGGTGTTGCCTCTTCAGGCGGCATCTCGAATCGTTCTTCTGGCTCTTCGACCTCACTCTGTTCTTGTTCCTCTTGGGACGGTTGAGGTTCTTCTGACGGTTTCTCTTCCACAGTTTCCTGCAGTCGCATCTCAGCAACTTCCTGTTCGGTTGTGATAACAGACTCCATCGTCTCACTATCTTGTGGTGCTGGTTCCTCTTCCCAGGTTGGTTCAGCGTCAACCACCAATTTCTCCGTGGCTACTTCCTCTTCCGTGGCAAGTTCAGCTGGAACCTCTCTGACTTCGTCGTGTTTCTCTGGCTCGTGTGGAACTGCGGACTCTGCGGGGATGGACCGAGGCTCTGGAGTCTCCTCCACCTCCAGTGATTCCTCTTCTTCCTGGGGAATCTGCACTTCAGTTTCCACGGACAACTCCAACTCAGCATCCGCGAAATGTTCCTCTGCTTCAGCCTCATCTTTTTGTCCGTCCAGTTCGGCTGTTGGTTCCAGACTTTGATCCAGCTCCAGCTCCTGCTCCACGTCGTCTGCTTGGCCTGTTGCCTCCTCCGTCATTTGGGTGATATCTACCGAGGACGGAAGATCTTCAGCGTGAGTCTGCGAAGTCTCGACCAAGTCTTGCTGCACATCGAAGAACAGGGTCTCATCGGCTTTTTCTTCTCGCTGCATAAACCTTTCACTTTCTTCGTCTGCCCTCTCATACAACTCGTCCTCGGGTTCCTCAACGGGTGACCGCAGTTCCTCCACAGCAGCAGCAGAAAGATCCAAAATATGTGATTTCTCCAAGGCCGTCTCATCAATGCTCGTGAATTCAGCAGTTTCAAGGGAAGATTCCAGTTTTTCTGATGTCTCAAAGAAATCTTCATCCAACTGTTTGTCGTCTCTCATGAGATCCACGGCCGCTTCACCTAGTTCTTCGTCAGATTCTGCGAGATGGTCGTCCACTGGTGGTTCGTGCATAGGTTGTGCAACGGCGTCTTCAGACTGTTCATCAGCTCGCACCTGCAGGTCTGCTTCCTCTTCATGCTCCTTTGCAACTTCTTTGACTTCTTCCACTGGCTCTTCGTCTTCAGTTTGGGCGATTTCTGGCGCATTTTCGACTTCTACGACATTCTCAGGCTCTTGCGATTCGTCCACTTGCTCCTCTGCGGTCACCTCCGGCTCTTCTGGCGCGCTGTCCCGCGTAGTTTCGACTGTTTCAGTCGCTACTGGAAGTTCAGAAACTTCGTCTACAGCATTCTCAGCCTCAATCTCTTCGAGTGGTTCCTCAGCAGTTTCTCCCCACTGCTTCATCAGGCTGAACAGTGTGGCTGGAACAGCAGCATCGACAGTGGCGACGGATGGCTTTTCTTCCACTTTCGGCTTCCTCGTCACCTGTTTAGCTTCCTCCACCTTTTCTATTTCACTTAGCTCAGGTTCACTTGGTTTCTCTGCTGTCAGAATCACTTCTGATTCCAGTTGTACATCTTCTGCCTCCGCCTTTGGCTCTTTCTTTGTCTTAGGTTTGGTGAACACCAAATTTGGATCGAAAACATCTCCGATGGAGTCCTCTCCGGATTTGATCAGCTTCATGATGACATCCTCCATGAGAAGAGGTGCGAGGGTCTCCAACTGCAGTGGAAGCTCAGGTTCCGGTTGAGGTTCTGCTGATAGTTCTTCACTGATGTCTTCTCCAGCTTCTTTCATCAAAACTTCATCAGGTTGATTTTGTTCTTCCAGAGTAGGTTCTTTCCCATCCTGCACTGTTGTTTCTGTGTCAGCCTCATGTTCAGACTCTTCCACCTCAACATTCTGCTCCAACACAAGAGTCACTTCTGGTTGAGCCTCCACCTCAGCTTGTTCAGCGTCAGTCTCTTCCTTTTTGGATTCCACCTCAGTGACAACTTCTGAAGTTACCATTTCTGGTTGCTCTTCAAGAGTGTTGTCCACAGCTGGTTCATCAGCCTGTTCTTGAGGAATCTCTGCTGATTCCTGTTCTCGGCCTGGTTCCTCTTCAGTTTCTCCCCACAGCTGCATCAAGCTGAACAGTTTGGAGGGAATTTCACTCTCAACTGTAGTAACAGATGGTTTCTCTTCCACCCTTGGTTTCTTGGGTACCTTCTTTGGCTCTTCCACAATCTCTTCTGGAGGTTGTGACTCAATAACTTCCACAGCTTTGACTGCCTCAAATTCAGGTTCAGCAGGTTCTTCTGTCTTTGTCTTTGTCTTTGTGAACACCAAATGTGGATCAAAAACATCTCCGATGGAGTCCTCTCCAGATTTGATGAGGTTCATGATGACATCCTCCATGAGAAGAGGCGCGAGGGTCTCCAACTGCAGTGGAAGCTCTGATTCTGGTTCTGCTGACAGTTCTTCAGTAATATCTTCTTCAGCTTCATGCATCTGAACTTCATCAGGTTGAGCTTGTTCTTCGAGAGCAGGTTCCTTTCCATCCTGCCCTTCTGCTGTTTCTGTGTCAGCCTCATGCTTGGACTCTTCCACCTCAATTTTCTGCTCCAACACAACAGTCACTTCTGGTTGAGCCTCCACCTCTGCTTGTTCAGTCTCAGCGTCAGTCTCTTCCTTTTTGGATTCCACCTCAGTGACAACTTCTGGAGCAATCATTTCTGGTTGCTCTTCAAGAGTGTTGTCCACAGCTGGTTCATCAGCCTGTTCTTGGGGAATCTCTTCTGGCTTCTGTTCTCGCCCTGGTTCCTCTTCAGTTTCTCCCCACAGCTGCATCAGGCTGAACAGTTTGGAGGGAATTTCACTCTCAACTGTAGCAACAGATGGTTTCTCTTCCACCCTTGGTTTCTTCGGCACCTTCTTTGGCTCTTCCACTTTCTGTTCTCGTGGTTCTGACTCAATGACTTCCACCACTTCCATTGTCTCCAATTCAGGTTCTGCAGTAGGTTCTTTCCTGGGCTTTGTGAAAACCAGGTTTGGATCGAAAACGTCTCCGATGGAGTCCTCTCCAGATTTGATGAACTTCATGATGACATCCTCCATCAGAAGAGGCGCGAGCTGTTTCAGAAGAAACGGCTGTTGTGTTTCTGGTTCAACCTTCTCCTCAACAGGAACGTCCGAGCTGACGTCTTCAGGTTTGGTTTGAATCACCTCTTCTGTTGTTTTCTCTTCCTCTGCAATCGCCTCTGCAATCGCATGTAGTTCTTCAGTTTCTGTCAATGCGACTTCAATGGTATCGGGTTCAATGTCTGCAGGAAGATACTCCTCTGGTTGCTCCTCCCCTGTCTTCGTGGTCTCATCTTCCGCTGCCTTGACCACGGTCACCTCCACAGTTTGCTGTTCACTTGGCGCAACTTCTACCGCCAACTCAGGGTTCTCATCCACCTGTTCCAGTTCTTCATCCAACGCACCTTGTTCCTCTGCGACTTCTGTTCTGATCGCCTCACGTTGCGCAGTGCTGACCTCCTCTTCCTCTGCTTGAGGAGTGACGGCTTCAGTGTCAGGCTCCTCGGGTATTTCTGCAGCGGGAACCTCAGCGCTTGGCTCCAGTGATGACGGGATGATCTCGTCCACGGTCTGGAGATCCTGCTCCGTGTCCTCGCCTGGTTCCCTCTCTTTCAGTTGCACATGTGCAGCGGGTACCAGTTCAACATCAACCGAGACCGGAAACTGTTCTGAGTCCAGTGTGTCCACATCGGCTGAATCTTGGACATCCACATCCGACTGGACTTCAACTGGCTGGAAGATGAAAGCCTCATCTTCAGACGTCGGCGCCACTTCTCCACGCTCACGGATATCGTCGTGCGCTGCCTCCACTTCGTGTGTTGTGATTTCCAAGAACTCAGATCTTTCGATAACAAGGTCACTTTCCTTTGACGGTGGCTCTTCTATCAGAGCTGGCTCCTCAACAAGAGCTGGCTCCTCTGGCAGCCGCTCTGTGACAGCTGGCACTTCCGTGAGAGGTGACTCCTCCATGACTGCTGGTTCTTCTGTGACTGTTGGCTCCTCCTTGAGAGTTGGCTCAACTGGTAGCTCCTCGGAAAGATCTGGCTCTTCTGTAACACTTCCCTCTTCCGAGAGAGCTGGCTCTTCTTTAATCACTGGCTCTTCTTTGAGCACTGGCTCTTCTTTAAGCACTGGCTTCTCTTCTGTGACAGCTGGTTCTTCTGCAACACTTGACTTGTCAGTAGAAATATTTGTCTTTTCGATGAGAGCTGGCTCCTCTGTGAACATTGGTTCCTCTGTGACTTTTGGCTCTTCCATGGGAGGTGGCTCTTCTCTGAGCTCTGGTTCCTTTGGCAGCTCCTCTGTGACAGTTGGTTCTTCTGTAAGAGTTGACTCCTCTTTGACAGCTGGCGCTCCTGTGACTGTGAGCTCATCCATGAGAGCTGGTTCCTCTGGAAGTTCCTCAGTGAGAGCTGGCTCCTCTGCTGTACTGGCCTCTTCCGAGAGAGCTGGCTTTTTTTTGAACATTGGCTCGTCTGGTTCCTCTGCAACAGCTGGTTCTTCTGCAACACTTGGCTCGTCTGTGATGTCAAGCTTCTCAGAAACAACTGTCTCTTCGATGAGAGCTGGCTCCTCTGTGAGCACTGGTTCTTCTGGCAGCTCCTCTGTGGCAGTTGGTTCTGTCGTTGACTCCTCTTTGACAGCTGGCTCTTCTGCAACTGTTGGCTCTTCCTTGAGAGTTGGCTCCTCCGGAAATTCCTCAACAAGAGCTGGCTCCTCTGGAAGTTCCTCAGTGAGAGCTGACTCCTCTGTAACACTGGCCTCTTCCGAGAGAGCTGGCTCTTCTTTCAACACTGGTTCCTCTGGTTCCTCTGTGACAGCTGGTTCTTCTGCGACACTTGGCTCATCTGAGATGTTTGGCTTCTCAGAAACAACTGGCTCTTCAATGAGAGCTGGCTCCTCTGGCAGCTCCTGTGGAAGCACTGGTTCCTCTGGCAGCTCTTCTGTGACAGCTGGTACTTCCGTGAGAGGTGACTCTTCCATGATTGATGGCTCTTCTGTGACCATTGGCTCTTCCTTGAGCACTGGCTCCTCTGGTAGTTCCTCTGAAAGACCTGGCTCCTCTGTTACACCGGCCTTTTCTTTGAGCACTGGCTCGTCTGGTTCCTCTGTGACAGCTGGTTCTTCTGCAACACTTGGCTCATCTGTGATGTGCAGCTTATCAGAAACAACTGTCTCTTCGATAAGAGCTGGCTCCTCTATGACCATGGGTTCTTCTGGCAGCTCTTCTGTGGCAGTTGGTTCTGTCGTTGACTCCTCTTTGACAGCTGGCTCTTCTGCGACTGTTGGCTCTTCCTTGAGAGTTGGCTCCCCCGGAAATTCCTCAGCGAGAGCTGGTTCTTCTGGCAGGTCACCTTCAACAGTTTGTTCTTTCATGAGAGCTGACTCCACTGTAACACTGGCCTCTTCCGAGAGAGCTGGCTGTTCTTTTAACACTGGCTCCTCTGGTTCCTCTGCAACAGCTGGTTCTTCTGCAACACTTGGTTTCATGAGATGTGGCTCCTCTGTGAGCACTGGTTCTTCTGGTAGCGCCTCTGTGACAGTCAGTTCTTCTGTGATAGTTGACTCCTCTTTGACAGCTGGTTCTTCTGCGACTGTGAAATCATCCATGAGAGTTGGCTCCTCTGGAAGTTCCTCAGTGAGTGGAAGCTCCTCTGATAGCTCCTCTGTGGCAGTTGGCTCCTCTGTAACACTGGGCTCTTCCATGAGAGCTAGCTCCTCTTCGAGCATTGGCTCCTCTGGTTCCTCTGTGACAGCTGACTCTTCTGCGACACTTGGTTCATCTGTGATGTCCAACTTCTCTGTAATGCCTGGCTCTTCAATGAGAGAGGGCTCCACTTTGAGTCCTGGCTCTTCTGCGACTGTTGGCTCTTCCATGACTGCTTGCTCCTCTCGTAGCTCTTCTGTGACAGCTAGTTCTTCTACAAGACTTGGCTTGTCTGTGATGTCCATCTTCACAGAAACAACTGGCTCTTCCATGAGAGCTGGCTCCTCTGGCAGTTCCTCTGCGAGAGCTGGCTCCTCTGTGAGCACTGGTTCCCCAGGCAACTCTACTGTGAGAACTGGCTGTTCCATGAGAGGTGGCTCCTCAATGACTGCTGGCTCTTCTGTGACTGCTTGTTCTTCCTTGAGAGTTGGCTCCTTTGGAAGCTCCTCAGCGGGAGCTGGCTCATCTGGTAGCTCCTCTGTGAGAGCTACTTCCTCTGTCACTGCCAGTTCCTCTGTGACTGTTCGCTCTTCCATGAAAGCTGGTTCCCCTGACGGTTCCTTTTCGAAAGCTGGCTCCACTGTGAGCTCTTCCGTGAGAACTGGCTCCTCCGGAAGCTCCTCTGGCAGATCATCTGCAACACGAGGCTCTTCCAAGAAAGCTGGCTCTTCTTTGAGCACTGGTTGCTCTTGGAGCATTTGTTCCTCTGGTTCCTCTGTGACAGGTAAGTCTTCTGAGACCCTTGCCTCATCTGTGATGTCCAACTTTTTTGTTATTGCTGCCTCTTCAACGAGAGAGGACTCTTCTGTGACTGTTGGTTCTTCCTTAAGAGCTGGTTCCTCTGTGACAACTGGTTCCTCTTTATGAGCACGCTCTTCCGTGAGATTTGGCTCTTCTGGCAGCTCCTCTCTGACAGCTGGATCTGTTGCTTCTGTGACAGTTGGTTCCTCTGTGACTGCTGGTTCCTCTGTGACACTTGGTTCTTCTATGAGAGCTGGCTCTTCTGTGTGACCTGGCTCCTCCGGTTCGTCTGTGACAGCTGGCTCCTCCACAAGAGCTCTTTCCTTGGTGACAGCCTGCTCCTCTATGACAATCAGTTCCGATGTGAGAGCTGGCTCTTCTTTGAGCACTGGCTCCTCTAGTTGTTCGTGAACAGCTGGCTCTTCTGCATCACTTGGCTCCTCTGTGAAGTCCAGCTTTTCTGTAACAGCTACATCTTCCGTGAGAGCTGGCTGCTCTATGGTTTCTGACTCTTCTGTGACTGTTGGCTCTTCATTGAGAGTTGGCTCCTCTGTGACTGCTGGCTCCTCTGGTTCCTCTGCGATAGCTGTCACATCTGTAAGACAGGGTTCTTCCGAGAGACCTGGCTCTTCTTGGAGCACTGGTTCCTCTGGTTGCTCGGGAACAGCTGGCTCTTCTTTGAGAGCTGGCTCCTGTGTGAGAGCTGGCTCCTCTGTCACTGTTGGCTCTTGCGCCTCTCTGAGAGATGTCTCATTGGCAAGAGCTGCCTCACCAACATCGTGATCGAGGTCCACCACAACAGCGTCCACTTGTTCTGCTGATTCCTCTTTTTCCTTTGAGTCTGCTGGCTCCTCTGGTCGGTTGGCAACTGCAGGTTTTTGATCCAGCTCTTGTCTGTGTATTTCGAGCTCTTCAGCGCTCTCAACAACCAACTTCTCAGGTTCCTGATCCACGAACTCTGCCGCATGCATGTCAAATTGAGAGTCTGCAACAGATTCATGCTCTCTTTCAAGTTGCACCAAACCTGTTGCAGTCACTTCAGGTTCACGTTTTTCAAGTTCGTCTTCTTGGATTGCTTCTGTTATCTTTGCTGTGAGTTCTTCCTCCTCAACTTCCTTTGTCACTTCCAGAAGCTCTGCAGAAACCTGGGGTTCCACCACAGCTTTCATAGTTTCTTCACTTTCAATCGTCATCTCACTTTCTGTCTGAGACTCAAGTTCTTGAGTCTCCATCACTCGGTCAGTAAGACCTTGTTCATCTACAGATGTCTCAGTGAGTTTTTCAGGCACTTCGTCCTGCTCCTGAGATTCCACAGTCAGTAGTTCCTTCACCTTTCTGTCTCCTTCAGTTTCCTTCACCGGCTCCTCTGCAGTGTCACCCCAGAGTTTCATCAGGCTCAGCAGTTTGTCAGGAATGTCAGTGTCCACGGTTGCAATCGCAGGTTTCTCCTCCAGTGTTCTCGGAACCTTCTTGGGCTTTTCTGGAGCTTGAGGTTCTGGTTCAGAAGCCTCAATTTCTGGTTCTGTTTGCATCACAACAGTCTCTTCCACAGCTATCTTCTCTGTTTTCTTTTTGGGCGTGGGGACGACGTTGGGATCGAATGGATCTCCTATGAAGTCACCGACGGCTTGCAGCAGACTCATCAGTTTGTTTTCTGGTGTGGCAATTTCTGTTTCAACCACAGCAGATGTCACTTCTTGTGGTTCCTCTGTGACAGGAGACTCAGCTTCCACTTCCTGGGAGGCTTCAGGTTCTTGCTCTACCGGAACTTGATGCGTGTCGATCACTTCCTGTTCTTGAGTGATGTCTTGCGCTGGTTCAGCCCCAGATGCAATAATCTCCTTCCGGATTTCTTCAACATCTGTTTCTGTCTCTTCCAGCTCTCCGGCTGATTCTTCCTCCACAGTTTCTGCTTCCCGCAGCTCAGCAGGCGTATCTGGTTCCTCTTGTGCTTCTGTGTGAGTGTCCAGTGTCACATCAGTCACCAAGTGAGTTGTTTCGAATGTCGTCACTTCCTTCACTGTCGTTTCTGTTCCAGTCACTTCGAGTTCCTGCAGACCAGGCACCACAACCTCCGCAGCCTCCTCCACAGCCGGCTGCTGCTGCAGTGTCGCCTCTTCAGAGTCCAGGGGCTGAGGTGCCTCGTGATCTGCCTTGGTTTCTGAGTCCAACAGTTCGCTCGGTTCTTCAGGTCGAGGACTCTCCTCGGATGCTATCGCTTCAACTGTCTCCTCCACTTCACCCGGGAGCTTTGTCTCGGTTTCATCTTCCTCCAACTCGTGTGTGGTTGTGGCGTCCGTAACAACTTCTTCCACTGTTTGTCGGGTTTCCTCCACAGTTTGGGGCAGAAGCACAGAGAAACCTGTCGAAATTGTTTCAATGTATTTGTCTTCCAATGTATGTTCCTCTGTAAAGTCAGAAACAATTTCTGTCATGTGAGAGATTTCCGTCCCTTGCGCATCTTCCCTCACTTCCGCGCTGAGTTCCACTTTTTCCGCAGAAATTTCGCCTTGTGTGGTTGTTTCTTCCTCCACTTCGTCTGAGACTGGCAGAACTTCCAATGTTTTGCCAACATCATCTGTAAGCGTGTCTGCGTCTTTTGGTGCAAGGTCTACCAATTCCCAGTCTTCTTCGCTGACATCTTCCTCCGATTTCCTCAGCTCTTCATCGGGCATTTTGATTTCTTCCTGAGGTTCTTCTTTCTCGTCTTGTGGCTCCTTGTCCTCTGTGTCTGGTTCTGTGAACTCATATTTTGAATCTTTCTGTTGTAGCGTTGTGAACTCTTCAACCACCGTGAATTCTTTCACTGCATTTTCAAACTCTTTCGGTTCTTCTTGTTCCTTGACATCTTCCTGCGGTTCAAAAATGTCTTCGGCTTCAACCTGATCCTTCGTTTCTGTGAACTCTTGTTCGAACCCCACCTCAGATGTTTCAAACATGTCTTGCATCTCTTCTAGTTCTGCTGTTGGTATCTCAAGTTGTTTTTCAATGTCTGTGATTTCCTTTTCTGGTGCTGTGAGCTCCTCTTGTGGTTTCTGTGGTTGGGACTCTTCCGGTTTCTGGAACTCGTGCGTCTCTTGCACAACTGTCGCGGAGAGACTGGTCTCGATCTCTTGTGTTCTGATGTGCTGAGGCTCAGGGATTTTCTCTGCTTGGACAAGTTCTGCCTTCTGCAACTCTTCTTCGGGCTCTACACGTTGCTCCTGTTCGTCGCCTGTGATCACAATGTCCTGAGTGTCTCTCAGAGTCTCCTCTGCCTCCGCAGCCTCAAGGACGTCAATGGAATCAACAAATTCAAATGTGTCCACATCAGCGTCGCTCAGAACTGGAGAGTCAGCCTTCTCAGGCTCAGACACAACATCGTCAGGTTCTTCTGCGAGTTTGTCGGGCTCCTGCGACACAACCTCTGCGAACTCCTCCGTCTTCACAGCCAGCTGTTCTGGCTCCTGTGACAGAGCCCCCATCTCCACAAACGCCTCAAGATCAGTGGAGACTGCGTCCACTTGAGCCTCGTCGTGCGGTTGGTCCAGACACTCGTCCGTGACCTCCGCAGGCTCAGCTCCTCTCGGGAACCGCAGACCTCCAGCAATCACCTCTGTTGGGGTTTCTGGCTCCTCCAGAACTGTTTCCAAAACCACTTCGAAGTCTCTGGAGGGCGATGTCTCCAGACGTTCTTTGGGTCTTTCTGTCAAACTGTCATCTTCAGCAACAAACGCTTCCGAAGGTGTCAGCAGTTCCTCCACGGGAGTTCCAGGTCTGTCTTCCGTATCCGCGAAGACCTCGACCTCTTCTGTTTCTTTCTCAGTGAACTCTTCATCAGAGTGAGAGATCACTTCCACACTCATGTCTTCAGTGGGTTGTTCTGGTTTATCACAGACTTTGGTCACATCTTCAAGTTCCTGCACTGGAGTTGACCTCTCATGTTCCGCGAGGTCTTTCCACAGTGCTTCCAGCTCTTCAAACGTGGCCTCCATTTCAACAAGTTCGGGTGATTTTTGTGGCTCTTGTGTGAGAGTTTCGTCAATTTTGTCTGCAACATCTTGGTGGACTGAGGAAATTTCTTCCTCAAAGTCCAGGTCCGTTACACCTGGTTCTGGCTCCAGTGGGAACATGTCCACTGCTTTCACTGGAGCCTCCAGAGTGTCCACCACAGGTGCTTCTGTGGCTTGTTCCACTTCAACAATGTCACTCGTTTCGTCCAAAGTTACCACTTCAGTTTCGTGTAAAGATTCCACAGTTTCGTGTGGAAATCTGTCTATTGTGTCTGTGTGATCTGCAGTGGGTTCATTTTTGGCAATGGGAATGTATGATTCGGGGGTAACTTCAACAGAAGTTCTGTCGGGTTCCTCTTCAAGGGGTACGTCAAGCTCCACTCTACTGTCTTTGGCTTCTGGTTGCAGCTCGTCGTCAAGCTGCGGTAAAATTGGTTCAGTTTCGTGTGCTTCAGGTGCTACCTCTAACAGCTCTTCTCTTTCCTCGTGCTCTGTCCGCTGCACTTGTTCTTCTGATTCCTTTACAATCTCCTCAAACCTCAGCTCTTCCCTTTGTGTTTGAAGCGTCCTTGTCTCCTCTTCCTCCTGTAATGTTTCTCCTTGCAACAAGTCTTGCTCTTCCAACGAGGTTTCTTCGTATTCCTTTTCACTGAACGTTTCTGTCACATCTTCCTCGACCTCTTGCTCTTTTGGCATGTCTGAAGGGATCGAATCCTCTGTCGGTCTGGACATGCTCAGTTCGTCCGTCACCGTTTTTGTTTCATGGTCTTCAAAGTCATCCAATTTTTTTGAAGCATCTGTGGTACTTGTTGGTGCCACTTCCACATCGTCTCTTCCAGCAATTTCGAACTCACTGACGGAGAACTCTTCCTCTTGTGGAGTGACACTCTGTGTTTTACCCTGTTTCTTCTTGGCTGCTCTCAGGGCATTCGCCTCAGCCACCATGGCATCAGCAAAGCTGAGGTCCTCCATTGTTTCTTCCGTTTTCTGATCCATTTTCTTGACTGGACCATGAGGTTCACTTGTTCCAGTCTCAGGCTCTTTGGCTGGCTCTGGCTCGTCTAATGCTTCGTGTTCTTTGGATTCTTCCTCCTGAAAGGTATACTCACTTGTCTCCTCCAACCTGCGTTGGAACTCTTCCTGGATGTCCTTTTCCAATGTGTAGGTTCCTTCATCGAACTCTTTGAACGTTTCTGTCTCCTGTTCCTCTGGAATCTCGAACGCCGAATCCAGTTCGAGTTTCACTTCCGGCGATGGCTCTTCCGGTTCCAGTTCCTCAAACTTCCTGTCGACATCCTCCTGCAGCTGCTGAATCTTGAGCCTGCCTTCCTTTAGTTCTTCTTCCAGTTCCAGACGCAGGTTTTCCTCCAAGCCTCCCTCGGCTGATGTTAGAAGGAGACTAATCAGAGAAGGATAATTAACACTTAATTATTACAGTCCTGATGACCGCCATAGACTGGCACATGGTTGTGTGTTGTGTGAGTATCACACCACTGCAATCACTACACGTCCAAATCAGAGACATGGTTGATCGATCAAATGAGAGATGTTGCATCAAACCTAGGAAACTGACCTCAGCTTTTTTCGGCAAAACTCAACAAAACTCGCTCACAAAATGTGCAGACTGGGACCTATCGTGTGCGACTTTACAGCGGTCAAAATCCTACAAGCCTGTGCCGGGCCAGGTCGCTGGATACAGAGCCTGCCCTGTCTTCCTCTCGATTCTCTCATAACTACGACTGGCAAGCTCAATCCCTGTGTCACAATTTGTGTTCTCAGGGGACTTCGCTGGGAGCACAATTAAAATGTCTGCAATCGTGTGCCCACAAGTTCAGGGGCTTTGCAGCAGAAAAGTGAGAGATTGTAGACTATGCTTTCTGGACATTCCTCTCGAACACTAACTATTCTCTGTGCAACTAAACGGTCACAACAAAGAGAAAATGACTTGCAAACTATTGGAACTCTGTCTCACATGGATCACACGAATAGACACTACACTACCACATAAGGTCATTCGTTTCCATGGTAACTGAAAAGTCTGTGCATTTCACGCACCATGCTTTCAAAAATAAAATATTCATGGCTGCTAGTGAATGTACAAAAGTGTGGGGGAAACAAAGAAAAATAAAATAAAAGCTAAAATTGTAACTGAATCTTGTTTTCTTAGTTTTGATGCAACTTAAATGTACCAATGACACGGATGAGACTTTTTCAACACTTTCGGACGGGAGGGAGAATTTCACCTATGGGGCACTCATGCATCAGGACTGCAAGCGATAGACAAGAAATAAAAATGTCGTTAATTTACGAGAAATAAAATTTGACAATTACAATTACTTTGGTCTCACGTTTAATAGGAAAGAGTTTTCAGTTTTTGTTTCCGATATTCGCCTTTTTTCTCAATTTTGCGATGCCATGAAATTTTAACCAAAGAAAAACGTCAGATTACGAGTTCACCGAACTCAACTTCAAAGTTGACATGCATCCAAACACTGTCACAACACTCGCAACATGCGCCGGAAAATTTGCAACTGTGGCGGATCCTGGGGCTCAACCACAAACTGTTCGTGTGAAAGAACAATGTGGATTGTTCAAAGTTGAAGGGGCAGATGGAACATATGGATCCCGATCAGTTGGGATGGAATCATTTTCCGGCCCCACAGACCCACCCCTCTCCCTGGAGAATGCGATGACCTCCAGGATCCGCAACAGCGACGTGCACCATTTTGCGATGGAAACCATCGATTCTGGGAGAACAAGCTTCCAGTTTTCCCATTTTTCGTCCCCCCCCCACCCCAATTTCGTTGTTTCTTCCCTACACGGAAGATTTGTGGTCGCGCATCCCGCCCGGTCAGCGCGAATCGACATCGAAGATGACATGTCGCCGCCAACATGTTGGACGCAAACAAGATTTTTTCAGACCCAACAACTTCGAGTGCCAAGCAAACTGCATGCAAAAATCAAACCAGCTAATAACCGCTACGAATTAGTCAGATTGATTCATAAACGTGAATTTGGGGAGACCTGAACATTTCTACATTTCACAAAGCAGTGCAATAGTTTGGTGGACCCGCTTCTTTTTGAAGTCCACGGATTTTTCGGCCAAACTCACGTTTACGAATCAATGATGAAGAGGTGCAAGAGAGAAAACGAAATGATTGTAACGTGAATACAAAGCTCGCAGTTGCAAAGAAACGAAATTTTTTGCCCATTTAACTCTGTGGAGACTTGCAGCCCCTGGCTCGGTTTCTCCTTCCGCGAATTTCTCCACGAATGTCATGGAGGGTTCTACGATCCCTTGTGTGGGCCACCCAAAATTTGAATAAAACAATGTGGGGAAAATGAACACTTCGACGCTTTCTGGGCAAAATTTGTTTATTTTTGCAGTTGTCTTGGGGCCTCTTCACCCTCGTTCGATGTGCCCCAAACAATTTAGACCCGAGTTCCAGACGAGGAAAGAAACGGGAAAGAAACCGTTCAGTCTGCTGAAAGTCCTCACAGGTGAACCCGTCCAACCAGTCGAGAAATGTGTGCCTTAGTACGAACAAGAACGGAAGCTCGGCGCAGGCAGCAGCCCTACACGAACACCTTACCTTTGGGCTCTTGCTCTTTCCCTGTCTCTTCTGCAGCAGCAGGTGTCGCTTCCTGAAGAACAGCAGTTTCCTCAGGCGCCGGCTCTGCAGATTCCGCAGGCTTGGGCTCTTCTGGTGTGGGCTCGTCAGCCTTGAGTTCTTCCTGTTTGGGTTCTTCTTGTTTGGGTTCTTCTTCTCCAACTTCTTCATCTCTGCCCTCTGTAGCCTCTGGTCTCTTCAGAACCTCGTCGGCTCTTGGTTCTTCCTCTTGTTTCATTTCAGGATCGGGCGACTCCGCTCTCTCCTCAGGATCCGCAACAGCTTCAGTCTCCAGGTCGTCCGTGACTTCGATGGCATCTTGCGTGACAGCCTCATTCAGGCTTGTGATGCCCTCTGCTGCCATTTCCGGGTCTGGGGATGCTCCTCTGTCCACTGCAACGTCCTCCTCTTCACCCGTTTCCACTGGTTCGCTCTCGGTTTGATCGATGTTCACTTTCGTCTCTTTCACTGGTTCAGACTCCCTTTTCTCCATTTCAGTTTCTTGCAGCATCTCTGGATCAGGAGACTCCGCCCTCAGCTCCAACTCTTCTGTGGGTGTGTCCGGAACAATGTCTTCTGCAGCCATTTCAATGGTGACACGAGTTTCTTGTGGGGGTTCAACTCTCTCTTGGGGAGTTTCAATCTTTTCCTCCTGTATCTCGGGGTCAGGGGAGGCGGCTCTCTCGTCAGTACTGACCAGATTTATGACATCAGCCTCCTCAATGTCGTCGGTTGTTTCGATCCTTGATTCTGGAACTTCCACTTCCACTTCCTTCAATTCCTCCTGTATCATTTCGGAGTCGGGGGAAGCACCACGCTGCACATCTTCTGGGATTTCCAGCGTTTCCGCCTGGACCTCAGATTCTTCTGGTTGAGCCTCCACCTCAGCTTTTTCAGCTTCCATTTCTTCTTGTTTGGATTCAGCCTCCAGTATTTCTTCTGGAGTACGTTTGAGCTCACTTGGCTCTTCAGGAGCAACAACAATGTCAACATGTTCTTTTGCAGCATCTTCTTGAGGAATCTCTTCTGGCTTCTGCTCTCTCCCTGGTTCCTCTTCAGTTTCTCCCCACAGCTGCATCAGGCTGAACAGTTTGGAGGGAATTTCCCTCTCAACTGTAGCAACAGATGGTTTCTCTTCCACCCTTGGTTTCTTTGGCACCTTCTTTGGCTCTTCCACTTTCTCTTCCTTCAGTTCAGATGCAACTGTTTGCTCAGATTCAAGTGTTACTATTTCTTCTCTGTCAACCTTCGGTTCTGCAGAAGGTTTTTTCTTGGGCTTTGTGGAAACCAGGTTTGGATCGAAAACGTCTCCGATGGAGTCCTCTCCAGATTTGATGAGGTTCATGATGACATCCTCCATCAGAAGAGGTGCGAGGGTCTCCAACTGCAGCGGAAGCTCAGGTTCTGGTTGGGGTTCTGCTGTGGCGGTTTCATCAGCTTTTTCCTCTCGATCTTTCGTTTCGACTTCTGGTTCTTTGTCTTCCACAAAAGCGTACTCTCTTGACTCCTGCGCTTCTGTTGTTTCCATCTCAGCCTCGTGCATGGACTCAACCACCTCAGCCTTCTGCTCCAGAATGACCGTTTCCCCTGCATGTGCTCTGATTCTTTCTTGAGCTTCCACCAAAACGGAATCGACCACTCCTCTGGCAATTTCTCTGTATTCTTCTGCGCTTCTTTCTGCCACTTCCACTGTGGGTTCGGGTTTGGTTTCTTCCTCTGCTTGTTCTGGCTTGGGCTCCACTGTAGGTTCTGGTTTGACCTCCTCCACAGGTTCAGGTTTGGCCTCCACAACTGCAGGTTCAGGTTTGACTTCCTCAACTGCAGGTTCAGGTTTGACCTCCTCCACAGGTTCGGGTTTGACCTCCTCAACTGCAGGCTCAGGTTTGACTTCCTCCACTGCTGGTTCTGATTTGACCTCCTCAACTGCAGGTTCTGGTTTGTCCTCATCCACTGCTGGTTCAGA
>JAAUXT010061502.1_pt1 | contig 39380 bp, 37 predicted proteins | sample 7278171 | NCBI WGS metagenome assembly JAAUXT01 (sample SAMN14350112, study PRJNA611818) | marine sediment metagenome | isolation source: surface marine sediment (1.8m) | place: French Polynesia: Moorea | collected 2018-08
ACACATGATGCCCATATGAAGAAGAGTCTTTGTGACTTGTCCCAAAAATTTGGTCTCTGTAGAAACCATACTTATCGGACTGCAGACCTTTCTTTGTGGAATACCCTTGTACAGAGACCATGTATCGTTTGTCTGCATCCACACACCTCGGTAACCTGGAGTCTCAAATGTCATCGTCAGACTTTTGCCGGGCGGCCCGCCCAAGCGGTTTAAACGCGAGTGTTCGAATCACAGCATGCGTCCTGATGGCACACAGCGGGTTCGTGTGCGCGAAATTGAACACCCACTCCCCCTCCAAGAAAGGGGCGACCAGTACCAACCCTCTCAACAGTGCAATTTTTTTGATGTCATCCCGGGGATGGTTTTCGCTGGAAAATCCTCATCTAATTCTGAGCTGAAAATTGACTGACACCACCCGAACCTCTGGGTCGGCTCAGAGTTTGATGCTGATAATTTTCCAGCAAGCGGCAGTTTGTGGAACTGCGGGCTTTCCAGGCGAAGCCTTCTTGTTGTGTTTCAAGGGTTTGACCATCTGGATCAATTTGCACCTGTGCCTCTGTCTCCAAATTGGGGGCGAACTTGCAATGATGATTCGACAGTAGGGCCTACTACTTCCGGTTCGCTGCAGCGAACGGTCGACAGCAAAATGTTTGAAGTTTTGTCTCGTTCTTCTTATTGCAGCAGTTCTTGTTCGCTGAGGAAGGACTGCACAACGTGGGTGTGACGGTGAAGAGTACATCAGGAATCAACGAGGCGAAGCTGCCCGTGGTGAGTAGATCTCTGTTCGCCTTCAGCTCCAGGCCGAGTCAGTCGTGAGATGCGTCTATGTCACAGACCACAGAAATTCTGACATGTGAAACAGACCTCATCATGTGCCGAGAAGGTGCAAGACACTGCCAGTAAAGTCTCGGTGAAAATTGCAAACGTGAGAACGTCTTCCCACGAATTACAAGGAGATAGCTCCAGGTGTTTAGTACCCGTTATCAACTTGGGGTTTGAGGCCACACATTTGGACTGAAGATGAGGATTGACGGGAATCCAGGAACAGTTCACAGTCATAATCCACGGCTGCTTGTGACTGAGGTCAGCAAGTGAACCTGTGGCAACTTGCCGTGGAAATGGATCAACGACAATGAGGCAGAAACAAAAATTGTGCACGACGTTTTGATCATACATGTGTTCTGGCAACCAAGCGAACTGGGTGCCAACTTCAGATTTCTTCGGTGACTTCAAGACAAATAGAATGTTGCCTCAGAAACTCTAATTGGCGGTAACAGACCCCAATTTGCGCAATTTAAGAGTGCAGAGTAGTGTTTGCCCTGCTGGGCTGTTAGCGGGGTGCAGTTTCTCGGATGATTGGTTGGCCTGATGGATTGATTCGAGACAGGATCCGTAATGGGTAATGCACTGGGCCAGGGGTATGCAGACTTGTTGTCAGTACACGAGTTAAACCAGTCGCAAATGATTTGGGCCACCTGGGCGGTAATTCTATGTTCTCAAATCAACGCAGGTGGGTTCCAAAACCCCAGAAAACATTTGCCGCTTGACGTGCGACTTGTTAAGCTGGTGTAACGTTGAATTAAAGACGGGAGCAAACAGTGTTGTGTTCCCCATCTCGTGTGCTTCGACTTTGTTCTGTTGAAAGAAGTGGGAGTGAAAGGTGTTTTGTTGCGTTGCCTATTTGGTGTAAGCTGCCCTTGGCGATGTGGTATGGAAGATGTTTGCTTCCCACCGTTTCTTTGTGCTCATTCCCCATTTGAGTTCCAATTGGGTGGCCCTGAAGTTGAAAACGGTTGATGGCAACAAAATTTCAACACTGGGTTGCTGAGCTGTGGGGACAGAAACTTTGAGATTGGTCCACGATCATGCTTGTGCAGAGTTGTTGCTTGGAGAGACATGTTGCCAGGTTCCATCTTCCATGTCTTCTTGAGAGTCTGCGTTGCACAGACCGGATGATGAGCAGTCGAATCGTTCCCAGTGTTCGATGTTGAAGATGGTCGAGGAAAACATGAGTGTATCATTGCTCGTGGTACGAGGATGTACGAGGTGGTATCAAAGACTTCTGAGACTCAACATGACTAATTCTCGACCGCGCGCAAGGATTTCGCTCACGACAGTAATCATGCACAGTCTCAGAATTCTTTGATATGACTACGTATCCAATAATTCTAAGAATCATCATGGCCACAGCATTTGACCAATTTTGGGTGCAGACAACAACAAACAGTCACCTGACTGGTTTGTTATTGTCTTCGTATTGTTCACATTGCATAACTCCAGGAATTGATTGGTCATCAATAGTCAAAAGCAAGAGCACTTTGGTCACAGACAAACACCGTAACCGTAACCATGCTGATTCTCAGAATTTTTGGATACATCCTCGTACACAACAGTTACGGTTGTCTCGTCCAGTTGAACTGCTGCAGGTGCGCGGGATCGTTTGGTTTGGACGTTCAGGCATTTCTTCTGCAGCGTTTCACAGCGGATCTCACTCTCGTTAATGGGTCCTGTACGTGAATGTGTGTTCTTATTTATAGAAGCTGAAGTATGTTATGAATCAAACAGTGAGTGTAACTGATTGCTGATTATTGCTCTGTGTGTGAGCTCCAGTGATCAAAGCGCAGCTCGTATGTTTGTGTTACGAGCCCTGGCAAATAAACTGTCAATAATGCAATTTATGCCAAATGTGCCCAGACCTTGCGTGTAACTCGCTTTCCTCGGGAGGTCAGTGCCCGAACGATCAAGATCACTCAATTTCTAGATCAGCAGTCACTTTGTTTTGAACGAAACTTCAAGCATGCTCAACGAAATTTGGTGTGTGTGTGTGTGTGTGTGTGTGTGTGTGTGTGTGTGTGTGTGCATATGCGTGTGTTGGTTTCGTGGGGTGAGAACAACGACACGTGCCCTGGTCGTGCAAAGATTGAAAGAATGACTGGTAGGTTTCAAACTGAAGGATCAAGCAGGTTTCCACTGATTATTCAAAGCACAGAAAATCCTGAAAATTAAGAAAGGCTGCCTCACTCAGGGAAAATGACAATCCCACAACCACGTTGGATCATATAATGTTTTTCAAATCGAGTAACAATATCCCGAGTCCAGACATAAATTTCCAGTACAGTCTGTGATGTGTTTGAGCTACACTGAAATTCACGTGCAGGCTGCACGAAAGAAACCCTCTTGACATTTTCGCAAAGACTCAGAAACTCCACTGGAAATTTTGGCACCTGAGGTGGCTGGCTTGCAAAAAGTGATTGGAGACCTTGTTTGCAGAATGTGGTGTTGATTAATGGTTCCCTTCGTTCGAGACTAATCACGACAGGAGGGTTGTGTATTGTGTGGAGGATGTGTGGCGAGGGTTTGCACTCATATCGAACAGATGTCTCCATCAGTACCAGGTGCAGCGGCCTCAGGAAGAACCAAGCAAACACCTTCCGGAAGAATTCTTGATGTACGAGCGTGCGCGTTGGTTTCGGCCACTGACCTGCAACATTTCTGTTTTCGTGCTGGTCAACGGCGTTGGTTGAGGATTGGGAACCACGGTGTTTGTTTGATTGCAGACAATGTACCCAATTGTGTGCTCAGTGTTAGCTCCTGCAGTTGCAAAGTGGTTGGACGTGGAGCCCTTGTTTCCAAAACCAATCAGAATGCAGAATCTTTGGAAAATTTACCTCAGTGTGGGATACGGTACGACACGTGACACCACTGGTTCGTGTTCTTGTTTTGACGAATATAGACTTTCTTCATTGCACTGTAGACATTTGGTTGACGCTGGTTGACACTTCTTTGCGAAAATGATTGTTTTCCAGACGGACATCTGTGTGTATTTCAACCGACATTTGTGCGATCAGGTTTTCCAGTCAGGCGAACTGTTTGAACATCGCCTGTCAGATGCGATACGACCTGCAGGATTAGCCAAGCGTCTCGAGTTTGTAGCTGACTCCGGGTATCTGGAGCCAGAATTCACGTGTTTCGTTCCTGTCGATCTTAATTTCGTTTCAGTAAACGGGATTGTCCTGTCGGTTTGAAGCAAATCACGAAATTTGACATTTTGCATCGAAGCAAAATGGATGTTCTCGTCTTTCCTTCGAACCTCGCACGCAAGTGTCCGAGTCTTGGGTCTGAGCTTTTGGTCGGTACACCAGACGCAGGAGATCGTCTGGGCCTCCTGGCAACAGGAAAGTGCTGCCTGCTGAACACAGTGACAGAGGGCACTCAGACCAGTCAGTGCACTTAGCACGAATCTTATCATTCTCTCGAGCCGGCAGCTCTCGTAACATCACGCAGCAGCACTCAAATTGCGCGGAAACGCTCAAAACGTTCAATTTTCTGCAACAGCGCCGCAAATGGTAAATACTCGTAGCAGTGGATTTACTTGTTTCGAAATTTGAATCCCCCTCCTTTGATTGGACATAGACCTTCGAGGGAAGACTCCTCCTAATTTGAAGATTTGTTTGGAGTTCACCGACTTTGTGGTTTCTTGGTGGCATTGCAGTGTCCAGCGTGTCTGCAAGACTTGTTTGTTCACGTAGCCTTTGCCAACGTGTCATGTTCTCGAGTCGTCGGAACAAATCAGATATCCCTCCTTTGTCGTTCGCTCTGCTTGATTTGGCGTTTGTTTGTGGCAATCTGGACACTTCAGTCGGGACAAAAATTATTGAACAGTTGATCTTCAAGGTGGATGATCAGCCTTTGTGGCTGGTCCGTTGGTGGATCTAACTCTTGAGTTCCTCTGTCTCCACCCCATCTGTTTGAACTGCATGCGCTCGGGCACAACTGAACTGTGCGAACAGAAGCTTCCGGCGTCAACCTGCGTGATCAAATGTCTGTGCACTTGAAGTCTTGGCAATCAAATCCTGTCACAATTGCAACTTTCTTCTTGACTTCCTGTGGCTGCAGTGCACCGCTCGAGGTTTGAGTCGCTCGAGATTTCTTGGATCAAGATATCGCCATTCGCGATTGCTGCGTCAAGGTGCACTTGAGCTGAAAAGCGAAGTCTTCACCTCTCATCAACTCGAAGGTTGTGGGCTGTGTTTAGAACTGCTTATCTTGGTGCAATTTAGGGGCTTTACGGTGTAGAAATACTCCATTAATTAACTGGTAATAGCAAACGGGGATGCAAGACTGTTCTTGTGCGTTTACAGCGGTTTGGTTTTCGGTCTTTATCGGATCTTTTAATCGCTCTGGCTCGGCAGAGCTTGCTCTCCTGAAAACCTGCGAAGTATCGTTGTGGGGTTTCGTGTAGAAAGGAAGCAGAAAAGCAGAAAAGAACTTTCTTGGGGTTTGTCAGGCCAAAGTTGCTGAACCAACCTTTCCGGTTCCTTTCAGAAGAACTTGCAACGCACGAATCAGCAAGCGCCAGAGAATTTTCTTGATCTCTCTTTCCTTTGCGACCAAGTTTATAGTGGAGACTTCACTTTCTGGAGATTTTCTAATGTCATTGAACTTGCTTTACGGAGACCCCCACATCATCGTTTGGACCACCGACTCTTGGTGACTTGTCTGTTTTGAGATGATAAGTTGCTCAGCAGTGCAGCAGACGCGAGTATCTGGGCGTGAATATCAAAGGAGTTTCCTGCAGCATTTATCGCAAATCTTTATCGTATCAAGCGAGGATCGGGGTCTAGATAACGACAGGTGTGGAGCTTGTTCGTCAGGCGTTTCCTTTTTGTTCGATGAGTGAAAGTTGGGGAAAGACATGTTGGTAAGCACAGATAATTTCACCTCAACTGATTCTCTTGATCCCTTTCTTTTGTGGAAAACGTCAGATCTCCATGCTCGTTGAAATGGTTTCGTTTGTTTCGTTCTTGCTCATGTTCCCCAGAATACCGTGCTCTCAGTAGAATTGCAGCCAGTACGTCGGCGCAATAGCAAGAATACTTGTACAATTTGATATGTTGTGAGAAATGTGAAGAACAACACAGAGATCGCCAGTTGTAATCTGCCCTGCGTCTTACTCCCTTCAGTACACTGTTTCTCGGCGTCTCCAGCTTCTTATCTCTGACCTTCATGGAAAGGAAGGAAAATATACTACAGCCGAGTGGAGGCATTGTTTATCATGCAAGTAATGAATCGTTTTTTTTTTTCGTTTCCAGTTGGCACAAGTCCGTCAAATCAGGGAGGTGACCATCAGTATTCGAGGCTCCAGTGACCGGGAACGTCCGGCTGCCTACGAACCGACGACCGTCGTCAGCTTCCGCATCGGCATAGTTACAAATGTTCGGGGCAACGAGACGTTTCTGGACGTTGACTTTGGGGACCAGTCAGGACTGAAGACGTACTCGTTGGCACCCAACAGGGTGGCGGCCGGCGTGGATGCGAGCAACTACGCACTGGACCACGTTTATCTTGTGGAGAGCTACGCCGAGGACTGCACACTCGTGATCGCATTTGACCACATGTTCGAGAACAGCGTAAGAAACTTTGCAACTGGTTTTCTGACGGTTTCCATTCCGTGTACGGTTTTGGCTGACGACGAGAATCGACAAATGCCACGTCAGCCTCAAAGACATGTTGCGGTGTCGTCTGCTGAATGTGTGGCGCCCAACTGACAACACGTGATTGCGAATGTTTGTGTGTAAATTTCGTGTCTCGACTCTGCCATCCTCTGTGGACAACGACTGAATTGTTTGCAGGGAGCTTACCGAGTGGCTGGACGCGTGTACAATGACCTGTTCGCGCTGGAGGTTCCGTTCCATTTGAGTCGCCCAGTGCTGGTGATGCGGCGCCTCGAGATCCCCGTCATCACGGCAGATCTGCAGATCAACAACAACATGACCATGGTCAACAGGGGCAGGACTATCAGGTCAGTGATGCTGCAGATTCCAGAAAAATGTACATTGAAAAAAGACAGCAAAGTGAACGTGGGACAGATCCAGAGCGCCGTTCCTGTTCAGCCGAGAAGTGGTGTTCGGCAAGAGAAACATGGCAGCCCCCTGCGTGTCCCTTCCAGTTTTGGTCAGCACCACATTACCGGGTAACGAGTACGCGTGTCACTGTGCCTTGTGCGAAGTGGCGATCACTGACTTGTTCTGCAGCGCACCTGAGTATGAACGCGGTCCCTGTGTCTGCAAATACCGGCCACTTTGGAGCCGTTGGAGAATTATCCTCGTATGACGTTGACCGTTGACGAATACATGTTGTCAGGTTTGACGTAATTCTGGAGGGCGCATCGGTGAACACGACGTGTCGCTGGAGCGTGTCGGGCGGCGGCTACAGCCACGAACAGGACGTGACCTTCTCTCCACTCGACCAGGAGTGGGCCAAGACCAGACTCGAGGTCGACAAGGTGGGTGTCACTCAAAGAGACAAACCATCCTGGTTGTCAGGGATTTACGAGGAAGGTGCATTGTGTGACATTCTTGACAAAGAGAGACCTGAAATTCAGTGCTTGATCCTGCAGAGTACGACTTCTGTGTGAATGTTGTTTCAGGTGGGGACATTCACCGTGTTTGTCGAGTGCACCAACCCGCTGATGAACGACGAGTGGGTGGCAGCCAGACCGCTGACCGTCCACGTGCAGGTGCAGATCACCGGCCTTGCCCTCGGCACGCGAAGTGAGTTGACGCGTTGGGGTTTCTCCCTCTTTTGGAAACTTACGGCAGGGAGAATCGAAGGTTGGTTTGAACTGTGTCTACGTTGGATGAGATGTCAAGGCCTTCATTGCTGTAGATATGTGTTCTTCACGTCGCTGTCTTCCGTTCTGACACACAATTTCTATATATTTTCAGACGGGACGAAGTTTGTGCGTCTCGGGCACGACGTGACGTACGTGGCGGCGTGGATGGAGGGTGCGCCCGTCGACCTGGAGTGGGACATGGACGACCCTCACGGCGCCGATCCCTACTACAAGACTGCGCCGCGCGACCGCACGGCGTTCAAGACGCACCGGTACAGCGAGGTCGGACAGTACTTCGCCAGCGTCACCGCCTCCAACAGACTGGGCTCCCAGCGGGTCAGTATGCGGCCAATCATGCACAGTTCGGTCTTTTCACGAGGGTTTGTGGAGTTAAACATTTAAAAGCCAACGCAAATTTTTGCCTTGTGAAGTCAACTGCAAAAACAATTGTTCAGGTGGAGCTGAAGGACCCGGTGGTGGTGCAGGAGGAGGTGGTCGGGCTGCGGCTCGAGCAGCGCCACGTCGCCGTGCAGCCCGAGCAGCCGCTGTCCGTGCGCGCCTGCCTCGAGTCCGGCTCCGACCCCAGGTTCGCGCCAGTCACTCTCGCATTTGTGTCATTCTTGATCCGCTGGGATTTTGTGTGAGGGCTTCGCTGGTGAGATTGTTCGTTGTGCAGTCTGATTTGCTGAACTTCAAGACTGGTGAGTTGTGTCTGTTGTCAGACTTGACTCGCGGAACATCGACAGGGAAGAATCTGGATTCAGGTTGTGATGATAATTCGACGCACTTGTCGCGTACAGGTTTGAATTCATCTGGGGCGATGGCGTGCGGCGCCGCGCGGTGAGCGCGCTCGACGGCTTCTGCATCACTGAGAACCACACCTTCTCCGCTCCCGGCGTCCACGACGTGACGGTGCGTCACACATGTTGTTGTTTTCGAGGCAGTTTCGTGCAACCATAACAGCAACACACACTGTCGGGTCCTGATCGATCGAACGTGGACAGACTTTTGGGGCTGTTGCACCAATGGAGTTGTACGCTCATGTCGTTGCAGGTCTTTGGGCTGAACTACGTGTCGACACTGAGCGAGCGGGTCACCGTCGAGGTGCAGCCACCGATCGGCACTTTCAAGGTGACCATCCCGGCATCGCTCGTCGTCAACCGCCGCGGAGTCTTCGTGGTCCGCATGGACGCCAACAGTGAGTTGACTGGGGCTCGTATTTTCAGGGGCGGGTGGGTGGTGGCCTCTTTCCTTCCAGACACAGATGTGATTCACCACAGTTTCAAATTGAGCCACGTTTTCTTGGAGTGATGTCTGTCGTCATGTGTTTGCGCTAGAAACATGATGTAGTGTGCAATGAAGATGAACGGATTTCTGCGGAGCAGCGAGATTTGTCGTGTTGTCAGGTCTTGAAGCTCAGTTTCTTTTTGTCCATTTTCGTGGATTTTGAACAATTTTGCACGTATCCAATTTGCTGAGATCGGCGTTGTCACACTTGGCGCAAAGATCTTCATCTGGCGACCCCCGGTGGCCTGCTTTCAAAATTTCACCTGAAAAAAGTTAGAAAACATCTCTTCCCCCGCCCAGGTGGGATAAGTTTCGCTTTTTTGGTACTTTCTCGAAAAGTCGCGCAAATTTGAGATGGTTACCGTTCGGCACGGCACGTGTCAAAACGGAATGGTTTCTTGTACGGAGGCTTCACACAATTTTTCTGTGTTCTGGAATTTTGTGTTCATGTGGTGATTCTAGTTTAAGTTCATGTTTCACGGTGGTGTGAATATTCACGCGTATCTTGAAGAATGGTGGGAAGCAGGTTTCGGATTTCGTGTCAGATTACGATAATTTTGGAGTGTGATGTATGTCACGTAAAGTGCATTAGGAGGCGAGGTGGGGGACGCGGGGAGTGTGCTGTAATGCACGGAAACGACTAATGCCTGTCCGGTCGCGAATTGCTGTCAAAACCCATATTTACAGTGAACGTGCCCCAGTTTGACAGCTGTGTGAGTTGTGCGGTTCTGCTGCAGGACTTTTCTCTTTTTCGTGAAAATTTCACGATTGCCTTTGGCATGTCTGAGCACTTGTGTCAGTCAGAACAAGAACGCTCACAGCCAAGTGGTTGCAGTTGCTGTTGCTAAATGTTTCGTACACCGCGATGCTAACTTTCCAGAACAAGGAGACAAGTTTTCGTCGCTTCCAAAAACATTTGATCACACAACCGGATTCAAAGGAAAAGTTCACCTCCCCCGAAAAAGAGACGACACTCTTGCCCTGCCCCTGGTCCAGAGTATGGCCAGAAAACATACTCACCCGCACAGGTTGTGCCATTCCTTGGTTGCAACAATTTTTCAGAAACAGGAGAATGTGCTTTTTTTTCCACCCTCTGAAGTCACACTTGTCCCCCACCAGCAAGAATCAGCGTGCAGAGGAAATAACTTCTGTCAGGGTATTTGTGTTCGGTGCGTGTTCACACTGGAAGGTGGCTTTTTTTGGCACTTGATACACTAGCAATGATTCTCCCAAGTTTTGCTGTGTTGAAAATATTGACCTTGTTTGAATCTCTGACACATCTCGCGTGGAACAGCTCCAAATTTGGCATCAAGATAAGATGTTGAAAGCTGTTTCTGGCCAAATTTATCACAGAGGCTCCAGGTGCTGCTGCTGGCAGTTATGGGAAAGAAATATTGTTATTGATGTCAAAGTGTCAAAATTCCTTTCCGATCAGCGTCAAAGTCAAATTCTGGTTTGAAATGAATGAAGATGAAATGTTCCCCCCAAAAGTGGCCCAGCCATCACGGTTCTGCCGAGGCGTGGTGCATTTCTGATTGTGAACGAGATACGTAAAAGTGAACTTTGCAGAATGTGTTTCGTGTTCATGCTGGTGTGAAGGGGACGATATGAGAGAAAGCTTGCGTGTTCCGAATCCCGCCCCGCGTTTGATTTTGTACTTGGTTTCTGTTTTTTCAGATGACCTGAACCGGCCCGACTTGATATTTACGTGGTCTGTGGACGGTCGCGAGATTGCCGTAACTCGAGCACCTGTTATAGAGCGCGTCTTCTCAGAGGCGAGAAACTACAATGTCACCGTGAAGGCCCACAACATACGTGAGTAGCTTCGTTGGGACAACAGGTCAAAAATTTTCTACTTCCAACTGAGAACCACATTCAGTGTTTTTCGTGTGTTATTTTGCCACACCACGCATGTGGCCCCTCTTCCCTGCAGTTGGCGAGGTGTCGAAGTGGCAGCTGTTCCAGGTTCACGCTGCCAATACCGGGCCTCGGTTCGCGCAGGGAGCGCTGGTTCGCTCCAAGGAAATCGTGTTCACCATCATGGTAGGTTCCATTTCTGAGAAATGACACAGATATTTTGTCTGATTTCCGGTGATGTGGTTTGGTTTTGGACGGACCACTTTACATGTCGGCTGCGGAAGAACAAAATGAGCGTGTGGATGCCACTTCACACACGCTTCTTGCAGTTTTGCAGAGGAAAAACGAACCGCAGTGTTTGTTGTTTGTATGAGATACCCTTTTGTGTCTCTTGCTTGTCTGGGACTGTGGATTTCCTTGTTGGAATTCTGTGTGAGAGTTCCCTTTCGCCTTTGCTGCAGAAACACATGTCACTGCAAAACCGGTGAGCAAAGGAATCTTCAGACTTTGATCCAAAGCTTTTGTACTGAAATGTGTTAGCTGGGCCCGAATTACAGGACTGGAGTAAAAGAAGGGTTCTATTGACAGCGCAGGGCGAGATCCATCCCACAGGAGATCAATGCCTGAAAGAGGGAAAAGCCTAATTTGTAGGGACCTTGAAGCGCAGACATTGACTTTGAAATGTAATGCTGGGCACTGATTGGGGGAAATTCAGTGCAAACAATTAGTGTGGGTTTTGAGTGAGTGGATATCCCTTGTAATCAGAAGGCCAGCACTTCACTCGCAAAACGTCTTTGGTGTCATGATAAATTCTGCAAGAGACCAAAGGAAATAGAAAGGGTTACATGTGTGCTGGAAGACGGTGGCTTTCTTAGTTGCCGCAGAATACACACAAACAATGGAAAGATAGATTTCCTCCGCAAGGGCTGACATATACGGCGCGCTCACTGCTTGTTGCCTGCAGGGTGCCTACAGAAAAATGGTTGAACTTTGCTTTTTAAAAGTCTGATGACTACTGTTTTTGGTGAAATAATTAGGAAATACCCCCAATGCGGAAGAAAGGGAAACAAATTCAGCCAGAAAAAGTCTTCAATCAGAATGTTTGTAACAAACAAGAATTTCTAAAAGTACCAGTTATTTGATAGAAAAGTACTGGAGATGCTATGATCTCTTGCACGTGGCAAAAAAGTACTTGTTGTGGTTTCTTTTCAGGGTCCAAAAAGAAGGCGTCCCTCATGTTTGGTGACGCTCTGCTTTTCTTGATTCTTATTCGAAAATGGCTCACACCCTGTGTCTGGTTTGTTTTCAGAATGTTCCTGCCAACACCGAGCAGGTCTTGGTGCATTACGGTGACGGAGAACAGAGAACGTTGTCGGAGAACGTCACTTCGCCCGAGTTCAGGTTGGTTTGCTGAAACCTCCGTTAGATTGTGTCTCTTTTTGTCAAGCTTCGTCTCGGTTTTGTTTCTGTGTACAGCTTTCGTGTGCGCACAAGAGCAAATCACTGAACGACGAGACCTTGTGAGAGAGAAGAGAGGTGGGGAAGAACGATGATCGAGCCACTTCGGCACGCCTCACTTTTAAAAATAGGGATCGCCTCACGCCGACTCCATAATAACATTATCGATCAATCCTCGGCGTTTATACTTGACAGAAAAATTACTTTTTAAACGGCGAAAATAATACCGGTTGAGTTTGTTTTGAGCTTTTGACTTTTTCAAGTGAAGCGAAATGGCAGTGCTGTCTAAACATAAAGCATTATCGATCTGAGTAAACCCGGGCTAATGCGTCGGATATTACACCGTGGAGCAAAAGTGTTGCTTCTGCATTCAAATGACTGTCAATCTGGCTTGTGTTTCTTTGAATCTCATTTCACTGCGGAAATTGAAACAAAAAAATAAGGCGTTTTCAAAGCAGGCGTGATTTAGTTTGTTCGCGGTTGGTGTAAATAAGAAGACTGGGTTTGTTGTGACGCAGAGTCATCCTGTACATTTCATTGGTGACACAGACAAAAGCCAGGGCGATGTGTTTGATTCTGTTGGTGCCAAAATTGAAGCCAACTGAACGATTAATCTGAATTTCACTTCACGTCGTGCTGGTTATGAACACGGTGAGGGAAGCTTCACACGAATAGGAGTCCAACGTGTTTCTCGTCCCGTGGAGCCTGCAGCTGCCTGCTTCGCTTATTCCCACCTTCTCGCGTGTTTGCAGCTTCCTGTACGAGTATCCGGAGGAACGAACGTACAAGGTGGAGGCGACGCTGACGCTGTCGAGCGGAGAGACGTTCATCGTGTCGAGCGTCGTCAGCGTGCAGCAGCCGATCGGGGACCTGGCGCTGTCGGGGCCCGAGGCCGTCCCCATCCACGAGTGAGCGCGCAGCCGCTGCTTTCACGTCGCTTGATATGGATACATTTCCATACTGATCACACGTATTTTTGTTGTCTCCTTCTAAAAAAGAAAAAAGAGCAGCAGCCAGGTGTGACCGTCACAGAAGTGAACGTATATTAAGAGTCCCATGTGTGGTTGTCAGTAGTCCCTCAGCTGTGAGTTGTTCAAAGCACCGCACCTGCAAATGTGTTGTTCACTTCGGGTCTTTGTCATGCCAGATGATTGAGGGCGCGCGAGTACTGTTGCGTTATTTTCGCCTATCCCTGGACATGTTCAGTATTTTGCTTTCAGCTCGTCTTCAAAAACATGTTGGCGAGCCGAAGTGACATCGGGCAGTCACATCCTCTACCAGTGGTACATCAGTGGACGCAAGCTAAGACCCACAACTCTTTCCGAGGTGAGAACTTGCAAGTTTTCCTACAATTCATTTTGACACCTCCAGACTCAGGGTTTGGAATGCTGCAGTTCAGAACGTCACAGAACTGGTGGTCCTCGTGTGCAAATACCATCGGACATTGTGAGACGAATTGTTCCTACTCGGTGTTGTTGAGATCACCTCCCTTATATTTTTGTGCAGTGAATTCTGACTTGGAGGAAGACTGGGAGTTACGCGGGGAAATGGAAGGCGAAGGTCGTGTCCAAATTACAAGTCTTCCTTTTAGAAGGAATGCGTGTGTTTACTTTGGGGCCCAATGCCTTGGAATAGCAGTGGGAAGCAGCGAATGGCTTTTGTGAGCGGGGCAGGGATGGAGCACCGCGGGTCACACAGGGAGAAGTGATTATAATGTAATAGCGGCTCGTTGCTTGTGTCGCTTTCACTGGGCGAAGCTGTGTAATGCCTCGCGGGACTGAGGCAGGCTCGTATCTCCACTGACCGTAAGCCGTACAGTCAAACACTTGTTCGGTCCCATTCAGTGCTGGCTTCGCTGGGTACTTCTGACCAACGTTCTGCAAATGGGTTTGTGTTGGTCAGAATGTGGCAGAACTGGTGGTGTACGAGTCCAGGTACGATTGAGAGTAGCGAGACGATAATTTCCTGCTCGCAGAGGAGAATGCTTTTTGTCAAAACGAGATTGTTTTCAAAAGAGGAAGACAGGGGCAAAATTGTTGCTTTCGCCTGATCCGAAACCACTGCAGTGGTGGGGGGCACTCTCCTGCACTGTGCGTCTTTCTGAGAAAAGAAGCGGCAACTCGATTGAATAGAGTCTGTACAAGGTGTCAAATGGCAATCAATTGTATGTTGTCAGTGCTGTTCACTCTTATTAGATCAGTGACCGGGGCTAAGATGAAAACCTAATTATCGGACGGCGGGTGGGTGGGCAACTGTCCAGCTGCATGTGAGCCTGGAGCCTTCACACTCTGAGAACGGTCTGACAGACCTCGAGCTCCACGCCGAAAATTCTGAACAGTATTTCTTCTTTGACTTCTCTTTCGCGTGGACCACTCAGCCTTGTTTTGTGGATTTTCACGTGATCAATGCACAAGTTTGCACACTGGTGAGGTGCATTTGTCGTGTTGTTTTTTTTTTGCCACAATGCGAAGCGCAAATCGAAAAAGGTTTCCACGCAGCCCTAAAGACCTGGCTTATGGAGCATGTGTCCTGAGAAGTCTGACCAAACGATTCAAAGGAAAAGGAGCAAACAAGACAAAGCATTTGGGGGTTTTTCTTTGACAATTTTTTTTGTTCCTTTCGGCCTCTGAAACAAAATAAAACACAAAAACAGTGGGGTGCTGAAGGTGATCAACTCTGTCAAAATGTGTGCGGGGCTGAAAAGAATAACCTGCAGCGGAATGATCTTGTCAGCTTTCTGCGGTTGGAACCTGGGACTCTCGTTTGCAAAGGTTTCGGAGCGAAAGTGCTTGCAACGGAACAACACATGCAAGGGGGACATGTAGATCTAATTTGCAGTGCAGCTCAAAGCCTTTCAAGGGTTGTGATTTTCACGTAAATTGCCGATTACCGACAGAACATCCGGTACTGTGGATATGCGTGTGTTCATAGCAGTTCAGTGACATTGGACTGAAACAGCCCACAGTTCCTTGTCAAGCTGTTCGAGCATTTGTTCACCAACGTAGCAGATCTACTCTCAGAGAGGGCAAATTTACGAAAACTTCGCTTTGGTGTCGCAACGCCGTAGCAAAACCCCGATTTTTTCTTTCCTGACCTTCTGCCAGAAACAGAAGCCATTTTCGTTGAATAGAACAAACGCCAGAGACATCAAACTGATGAGCAGAGGGCTGGTCCCTTTGTGTTTGATTTCGCTAAATATTTAATTCTCAACATCCAGAAAGCTTTCTGCAACTTATCTTTGCACGCGCGGGTCTCATGGACAATCTGCCGTGTCAAACGGTGGGGACCTTCTGGTTCATGCGACCTGCTCTTTGTACTGCGAGCACTTCCTCTAAGTGATCCCTCTTTGATGCCCAGTTCCTTCTTTATCTGAGGCTGTTCCTGCCGTGCGAAAGGGCAAACCGTGTTTGTGGGAAACAACGTGCACTTTGTTTCCTTTATTTTCGGAACAGCTGTGAACAAGAAATGCTTTCTCTCTCGAACCGGACGCTTGATCAATCTCTGTTGGCAGCACTTTCAATGTCTCACTTTTAATATCAAGTGAATTTGAGTCGGGTGCCCTCTTTGCGTTGAACTGCAAACCGGTGTTATTGTTTTATGTCCGCGGCATTCCGTCGATCCGCGGCCACAGTGCAGTGACTGGAGTTGGCCGAGATGTCTGGTGTCTGCGTGGTGTGTGTGTGTGTGTGTGTGTGTGTGTGTGTGTGTGTGTGTGTGTGTGTGTACACAGTTGGTTTGGAGGGGCTTCAGGAATGAAACTGTTGAATTTGCTGTGGGAATAAAAACCAGCCATGGCCTGTTCAATGGTACGAGTGTTCCGGGCACAACTGTAAAGGTGCCGCGGCCATTTTGATCTTTGATCTCTTGTTTTGAAACCTCGTTGGATAGATCCGACGATTCCAACGGTGGGACTGAGGAATGACGACCGTTCGAGATCCTGTCTCTTGCAAGCTTTTTTGACTCGAATTGGAAAACCTATCCTCAGTCAATGCAGCGCCGTCACTGCTGTTGGCTCGACATGAGTTGTCTCTCCACTAATGAGTGAGAGCGTCTACTGCGGCTTGGCAGATTCTCGCGGTGTTTTAGGAGGAACTGTTACTCCGGACATGACGGGCGAGTCCCATTCCGTCGCGGAACAAGCCTGGTTTGAGTAATAATCATGATTAAGCGGTCCATTTGTCTGAGTTTAAGCCCCCAGTGAGCAGGAGTCAGTGATAAACAGCTCTGCGTGGACAGCGTTGAAGGTTCCACTGGACCCAGTGACAATGCTCCACGTCACACACGATGACCGGGGCACTCACTCATTTAGCCGGGCGCGAGCACTTTTAAAAGAATGCTAATCTTATTTGAATCGTTCCCTTTCCGTGTTGTCTGCTCGTCTTCCTCGGTTTCATGAAAATTTAGGAAACGTGGGGACCCTTCCGTCTTTGTTCCGTTGCACAGACTCTGAAACCGTCACTAGAACTTCAGCTGTGTTCGTATCAAAAAGGCAAAAAGTCTTTTCGCCTTTTCTGAACAGTCTGGTTGATCTTGCGCCAAATTTACAGAATGACAAGTTGTGACGAAATCAGAAAGGCTGTGAATGGACATTCTGGCTTGACAGTCGTGTTTTTTTCCGCAGCTGTGCCGCACGTTCGACTCGTTCGGGACGTACAACATCAGCGTGACGGTGAGCAACTGGTGGGGCGCACAGTCGCAGTGGATTCTCGCCAGCGTCCAGCACCCCATCACCCGAGTCACCGTCTCCGTGCCAACCACGATTCTTGGCAACCAGTCGGCCATCAGCGTCACAGTGACCGGAAGTGTGAACGTTGCCATGGAGCTTGAGCTGGGAGAGACGCAGACGCGCACGCTGAGTGTCGCTGAAATGCAGGAGTACCTTCAGGTCGGTTTTGTATGAAAAACGGAGACATCCACCAATTCCTACGAAATTGACATTTGGTCTTTATTGTTTGCAAAAGCACTATCCTGACTTCAACTTCTGTTGTATGTTCAGGACACGCAGACCTCTGAGAGCGGAGGACCGAACGCAACGTTTGTGGTTCCTCACGTGTTCCCCGGTGTCGGCTGGTTCGCCGTGCACGCGCACGTGACGAACGCTGTTTCGAGACTGAGCGCCAGAGGACACGCCGAGGTGGTCGAGGCCATCACTGGGGTTCAGGTAACAACGCATCAAGACTTGAATCTTTTTCACAGCTTTGCTGATGAAAATGTTCCTCCAGAAATTTCAACCCGGCTTCCGTGAGCTCCACATTAAATGTGCTGAGTGCAATTGATTTGAATCCAGTTTCATGATAAACATAAAACCTGGAGAAACACCCATGGCCCATTGACTTGTGCTTTTTTGACTCGACACAGATCAACAGCAGCTCGCCTCGTCTGGTGACGCTGGGAACACCCGTCACGGTGACCGTGTCCACACGGACCGGGCAGGACCTCTTCTACGACTGGGATTGTGGTGACACTGCGGATGACCCAGGAACTGTCAGCTCTCCACACGAAGTTGTTTTGTAAGTGGAAGTCATTTCGTTTCAGCTTCAGTTCGAAATAGCAGGGACCTTTCCCTTGGTTATGCTTTCCTGGTGCGTGCGACAATTACCCTGCGTGTCAACACTGTCTGTTGCAGAAGTGAGAGAGAGAGCACAGTCACCTGCACGTACGAGGAGCCTGGAAATTTCTCTGTCTCAGTGTACATCTCCAACAGCTTCTACGACAACCACCCCATCAAGAAAGAACTTCCAGAGCTCTTCAGGGTCGTGGTTCCGATCCAGGGACTCAGTTTGGCAGTCAGTATATCCCGTTTGCATTTTCCTGCTGGCTTCGCAGACAGACTCAACGATACTTGCTGAGTGGTTGTTTTTGTTCGGCATGTGACCGAGGGACACTTGTTTGCAGATCACCCGGTCGGGCGGAATTCCAGCGGAGCACGCCGAGCTGCTGGAGGATCCGTTTGGAGGACTGAGCACCGAAAACCTCGCCTTCATCGCGCGGTTGGTTCACCCTTGAAAGACATGAAGTGGCCTGTCGTTGTGCTTCAGCCAGTGGTCGCTCCTGCTTTACTCAGTGCTGTGGATCTGACAGAAATGGTCAACCATTTCAGGGTGGACGAGGGCTCCGACGTGGAGTTTGTGTTTTACTTCGGAAACAGCGACAGGCGGACCAAGTGGCTTCATGCTGGGAACAGCGAGAACAGCGTCATCCAACTCTACTCTTACCGAGAAGGTTAGGGCTCACTCCAGATAGAAAATCTACGAAACCTGAAACACATGAGGAATAGCACGAATTAACTTGAATCTGTCGGGTTTTGCAGCGGGTGACTTCGAGGTGACGGTCGTCGCGCGCAATCCTCACAACAGCGTCAACGTGAGCCGCTCCTTCCACGTGCAGCGCGCGCCAGGGCTCGTCGAATTCAGCAACTACCACCGCCTGGACGATCTGTACGAGCTGCCGGTGTTCGAGACCGTTCTGGGCAACACGACGGAAATGTCACTGTCTCCACAAAGACGCGACGTCAAATTTGACTGGGACATGGGCGACCAGACGCAGTACATCGACGCAGGTGAAGGACTGCGGAAAGTCGATGTGTTGCAGCTGTGCACCGGCGCACAACTTGTCATGACTGTCAAACATTCGGTTGCCTTTTACGTTGCAGGACCAAATATGAACCACACGTACACAATGATGGGGAGGTACACCGTCAATGTGATCGCCTACAACAGAGTCGGGCGCAGTCGTCCGATTGAAGCCATCGTTGTTGTGCTGCAACACATCACAGGTTTGTGCGCGCACGGGAGATACCGACTTTCTTTGTGCGTGACACACGCAGCGACAAAATTGGTGACTGGATTGAGCATTGCTTGGAGTTTTCCTTGCCTGAATCATCGCTACGGGCATTCGCTCGGTTTCGACTCTGTGCAGGTGTAGAGGTGCAGGTGGTGAATCCGAAGCCGGTGTACAACATCTCGGAGGAGATCAGGTTCCACGCGCTGCCATTTCCCGACACAGAAGGGCTTGTCGACCGCTACGAGTGGTACCTTGGTGTGCCTACAAAGCGGTACCCGCTTATCAGCTCCAGCAACTTCTACGTGTACACCTACCCGACGCACAATGTGTCAGTACCTAATGTTTCGTGGACGTGTGTGTGAGCACGTGTGTTTGTGTGTGTGTGTGTGTGTGTGCCTGTGTGTGTGTGTGTGTGTGTGTGTGTGTGTTCGAGGGGTTGTAATTTCTGATGTCTGAACTGTCATGACACCATCAAGTTCAACGCTGTTACCACCAATTTTCGGACGTGGGTGACTGAACATGTGATGACTGCACTCTTATTCAAATGACAGATGTTTGCCTCCCGTTTTGTCTTGACTCTTTTGCTCTCACTTTTGCCGTTGCAATAGCTACACAGTGCGTGTGGCGGCTGTGAACAACCAGAACCGCGTCATGTCGGAACCAATCCAGGTGATCGTGCAAGAGCCGATCGGAGACGTTCGTGTGGAGACGACCGGCGACCACGTCGTGGGGTTCGGGGTGAGAAGCAACAACAGCATCTCTGCGTTGATCCTGATTGTCGAGATGAATTGTTCTTGATTTTGAAACATTTTTGAAACCAATGGGCGTTTCCATTTGTTCAGTGACAGAGAAATCAGATACATCTTGTTTTACAGATCGAGTTCACTGCGTATTTCTCGACGGGGTCCAACACAAACTTCGTGTGGAACTTTGATGACGAGACGGTGGTTGAGAACGAGTTGTCCACCGTGACGCACGTCTATCGCAGGTTCTTGCGGCTCCAACAGTTCTCATACCAATTTGAGGAGGCCCGAATAGACCACTGACGCTGTTGGACGAATGCAGAAAACTCGATTGTTGGATTTTGCAGTGAAGGGGAATACACGATGAGGGTCAAGGTGTGCAACTTGATCGGCTGCAGGGAAGCGTCCCTCGGCCTCTTCATTCTGAAGAGCCCATGTCATTCTCCCGAAATCTCGTTCGCCGTCCCGCTGTTGGATGAGGTGTGTTGCCTGTTTTCCTTTTTGCTTTTGCCTGTCGTAACTCAGTAAATTCACTCGCCTGACACTTTTCGATCAGATGATTTCACGACCTCCATTCGGGAACTCCTTCTGTGTGGGTCTCCTGTTTGTCGAGGGTGGACGGGGAAGAGTCCGTGTGCTGATATTTAGTTTTCTGTGGACCAGCGGGTGTTGAGGATCCAGCGGTCGGAGGACCACACGTTCGAGGCGACGGTCAAGGTGGACTGCACCATCACGCGGACGGCTCTGTACGAGTGGAGGCTGACGTACCGCAACTCGTCTGAACGGCTCACCCTCACCAACTTGGGGCTGGAGCCCAGCAACAACTTCTTCCTGCCCATGCCGCCGCGCACGCTCGAATACGGCAACTACACACTCACCTTGCAGGCGAGTGTTTTGCAGTCAAATGATTGCAAGGAGACAAAAGTGTCGCAAACTGCGTGCAAAACATCGAGTTCAGCAAGGGTCCAATGTAGAAGTGGGAATCTTTCCAAGAACAACAACATAACACATGGGAAAAACATTGTTTTGCTGCAGGTAACCATGGGGACGACGATCGTACGCAGCGAGGCGTCCCTCGACTTCGACATCGTCAAGACGCCGCTGCAGGCGGTCATTCTGGGCGGGCTGGAGCGTTTGTTCGGGCCGCAAGAAGAAATCGTGCTGGACGGTGGTGGCTCCGTCGATCCAGACTTTCCGGAGAACACCACTGATTTCCAGTGAGTCAACTTTCACAGCCACCATTTACCCAGTCGACGCGACAGCGTGTGCCATCATCACCGCGTCTGTGTGCAGAAAAGATTCAAACGGATCCAGGAGCTCTCTTTTTTGTCGACTTTGACATTTCTTGAGGGTATCCTGAAGGAAGGAAGGGGTTCGTAAGTTGGACTTTGAAATTTTTACGAGGGTGGCTGCGCTTTATCCCCCGCGTTTCAAATCCCCCTCATCAAAACTTTGAACTTTGTGCAGAGGAAAACCCCGCGTTTGTGGCTGTTTTTCGACCTCTCATGCCTGTTGTGAAGTGGATGTCAAATGGACTTTGGAAACAATGATTGATGGCCAAAGTCGGTGAAAGCCACCTTCCTGGTTGAGTTCAAGCCGTTCTGTATGAAAATTGAATCCACTCTGGAAACAGCTCAGCCCTGTCGGTAAAAGGTGAGAAGGTCTAACTGCCAGCCTGAGCGACAAAGCCAAGGTGCTGTGCCGGTGCTGCAGCTTGATCCCAAACAAAAACGGTCCGTCCTCAACCCCATCGAACTGAAACGTTTTTTGCAGGTATTCGTGGAACTGTTCAATGCTGGTCGATCCGAATCAGTCGTGTTTCGTGGACAACGCCACTGCGATTCCGACCGAGCGCGTCGTTCGAGTTCGGGTGTCGGCGTTGCGCCCACAGAAGCGGCGGCGCAGCTCCGGCGGCGACGTCTCTCACTACCTCTTCTCACTCACAGTGACGCGACCCGGCCGCGGGTCAGCGTCCACCAACGTCGTCATTTCGACGCAGTCCACAGCCACGCTCAAGTGAGTTGTTCTTTGATGCTTGTCCTTTGGAATCCAATTACAACAACGTGTGGCTGGGCTTCGTTTTGTTTGCCTTGCCCTTCGATGCTTGTGCCAGAAATGTTGGTCAGACTTCACACCACAGTTCAAGTGCAGCAACGATTGCCTTCGTTGCTGTTTTTGGCCAGCTAGTTGAAGATTCAAGGGGGGGGGGAAACGTATGAACAAAAGGTACCTTTTCGGAGCGACGAAGATGGGACAGTGCTTGCAGCAGGCAACCACCTTTGTTGCTTTGTGTTTGTGCAGCGTGGGGCTGGAGTGTCGGCAGTGCCGCGACGCGCTCGTGAACGCCGACGAGCGCTTCGTGCTGCAGGCGACGTTGGTCGGGCTCCGCGAGGATGACGTCACCATCGAGTGGAAGGCGTACGAGGTGCAGGACGGCAGCGTCGATCTGGGCTCCGACGGTGAGTCGCTGCTGTTTTCTGTTACGTCCGACCCAGGTCCGAACATTGTGCGAATAGTCAGAACTGTGCGGTTGTTTGATGGAAACACGTTTCAGAGAGATCCTTCACTTCGGTTTTTGTTAGTGTAGTTGGAAGGCGCTCTGAAGCAATCATGGGTAGTCACCATAGCATGTGGACAAGGCTGGAGGTAAACTTTTTCAGCAGTCACTTTTGGTGGAGATTGGGTTGGCAGGTTGTGGGAAATCTCTGAGTTACTTTCAATAAATTTGTTGATGTGCAGATAGCTCGTTTGTCGATCTGGCGAAAAAGCTGTGTAGATTTTTGAGATACGTCCCTTTGATCGACTGCCAGAAATTCAGATAAATATCCCGGTCCTCAAAAAATCTTTTGAACTTCCTAACTTTTTTTATCGCAGCTGCGACAGTTTTACAAGGGACACTTTTTTTGGACTCGGAAGGTAAATTTAGCCGAAATGTCATGAAGAGGCTGAAAGAAGGACGTGTGAAAGAAAAAGGTTGTTTTCATTTGAAAAGTTTTTGAATGCAGAGCAAATAAACTGCAGTCCATTCCATCTGAGCCAGCTTTATTGATTTCCATACTCCCCGTAAGATCGTGTTTTTTGTTCAAGAAACAGTTCATCTCAAGAGATCCAACAGAAAAATTCTTTGAAAAAGCCGCAGCATTCATATTCGATGGCCGATGTGTGCGGTGCCCTTTCTTCCTCATCATTTCTTGTGTTGGCTTATCAAATTGTGGCTTTTTCCAAAGATTTGCTGATCAATACTCGAGTAATTGATTTAGGGTTTGGCATGATTGTGTTGGGTTTATAAATGACTGCATTACACAGTTGTAAGCTAAGCGGCCATGTTTTTGTGTCCCGGGCGCTTTGAAAAACGTGACCATGACTGTGGGTTTGGTGGATAGACCATTTCCGAGAGAGATTGGTGTGGCGTATCGCTTCAGTTCTGTGGTGAAATGACCCTCTTTCGGCTCTTTCAGGACCTGCAAAATACGCAAACGTCTGTAAAATGAAACATTTCTGTCACTGCCCCTCAAGGTATGTTGCTGAAAACTGCGAAATCTACTGGAATTGTTCGTTTGAAGCTGGTGCACTTTGATTGCATCACAGAAGTACACACAAGTGATCCTTCGGGATGACAACAGTGGGAGGATCAGTAGGAAGCGTGTCATTCAGTACAGCACGCAATCTGTACTCGCTCCATTCTCAAAGGCAAAGAACATCACCACACCTGTGCGTTTCTGCGTGATATTTTCTACGCATGTGCTGAACAGCAGGGTGACTTTTTGAGAACAGAACAATGATGGAAACAGAATGAAGATTGTCTTGTGCATTTTCATGGGAAAAATTTTGCTAGTGACACGCGAAAGAGTGTAATGAAGATGCGGCAAGGCAATTTTGTCACAAACCTGCCAATGCTCCAACGACTGGTGGGGCAGACTCTGCAGTGTGCAAGCGCGTGTGCGTTGTGTGTGCGATGATTGCGTGTGTGTGAGCAGATGTCTGGAAGCGAGAATTCCGCCTGTAGATCCCAAACCTGACTCCTTGCGTGCCGGATTACGCGGGATCTTCGTGCTGCCAAAGCCTCCTCAAGGGAAGCTGCACCCGGTGAAGATTAAAATACACTTGTCGCATTAAGCATACAGAACGCAGCTAATAATAACCGGAGTGAAGATTGATGAGGCTTTGCAGCGAGTATGACAGGAATTACAATACCTCCCAGACTCTGCATCGCCAAATGGGGACAGATATTGCGGGACCCCGTCATTCTTCAGCTGGCTGTCGCGAGCTGCGCAGTCTCTTCTTTCCACACGCGAAATTATTTGATGAAAACTGCGCACATCCTCAAATTGGGAGACCTTCATGCACAACAGGCTCAATTGGAAACGTCCGGGCTATCTTTTGTGCATCCAATTCCAGTTCTGGGGAAGAATTGAGTGAAGAGTACCGCCGCCAGTATGCAGAAACGTTTTGTCGTACGGTGGATCTGCAGCTGTAATCACTGTGTAAACCAAAAGAAGAATACCGAACCCCTGTGAGATAGAAACACGGGCTGCGCCCATCCAAACCCCCCTGATAAACGTAAATAAGCGCTGCACAATACAGATAAAAAGCAAGGCAAATTGATGGGAAAATTGCAGGATTGTTGAGAGACATGATCGAGATAAAGAAACGAGATAATACCCCATTGTTGTGGTGAAATTGTGCCCAGTGAACACTGGAGTTGCTGCTTTCAATGGTCTCAGCTGGGTAACTCATTTCAATACATGAAAAGTCTTCGTTGACAAACGGCATTGAACTGACACGAAACTGATAGATTCGGTTTTGTGCGATCACGAGCTGCTTAGCTGCACACAGATGTGAATTGTGCAATGCAAAAAGTAGTTGTTCGTTTGCAATCCCTGAGTTCCAAAAGGTAAATTCTCAATTTGTGATCCAATAAAAGTTGCCCAGATCAGGTTTGACGTCAAGGACTTGGGACTTTCAGAAGTTTTGATGACGACCACAGTGGCTTGTGGAACGAACAAGCTCGGAATCGGCAAACTTTGTTCAGGAGGACAGGCTGTCACAACAGGGGATTTTTACACTTGCTGGTGAACTCGCCGTTGGTGACGTTTTTGCTCTCAGACGCTGGCCCGAAGTGAGTGCTTTCATTCTCCCATCTCTGTTCTTACAGACGAGGCCAGACACACGTGCGTCCCAATCGCCGGTTCGTTCCAAGAGGCGCGAGTCAACGACAGCGACGCACAGAACGAGCTCGACCGCGGCAGCAACGAGGTCGACCGAGGTGAGCCCGTCCCGCAGCTTCTCTCACTCTCAGCCTTCACTGCCCAACCTTTCATCTTGAATGGAGGCCTTCATCATTGCCTGTTGTCTCAGTTTTTTAGAGTTTGTGGAGCGCGAAAATGTTTGCAGATTGTGATGAAAGTTTTGACTTGTGTCTCAGACAAAATTGGTGGCGATCACACAACTAAGACAACGAACGCAACTCGGAAGCCCACTTCCACTGTTGGCACGACAACAGAAAGGACGACAACAGAAGGAGTCAGCGCGACGTCGCCGTCGCGAGCACCGCCGCAGAGGGGATTTTCTTTCTCCGAAGGAGAGTCAAGCGCCGGTAGGACATCGTCCGTCTGTCAAAATTCCAGGCGTGTCTGGCGTAACAAAGTTGCGTGGTGTCACATTGCACTCAATGCAGACTTCAACGTCTTGACATCGTGCACACAACTGAGACCTGATTTTGGGTTCTGTGGTGCTGCCCGTGTTGATGGTTTCTGCAGAACTGCGCTGTTGTTGCAGACCGCCCCGACAGGAATCCTCCCGCACGCGGCGGCGGCGGTGGTGGTGGTGGTGGCGGCGGCAGCGGCAGGAGAGGCTTCAGCGGCTTCGGCTTCCAGGAAGGAAGTGCGGACGGAGGGCGCGGTGACGCCCCACCTCCAGCTGGTGAGTTCAACCGCTCTTCTGTCGTCTCTTCTTTCTCTCCTGATTGTTTGGTTTCCAGCCGCAGAAAATCATGAACAAAGATCTGCATGTAATTTCTGAAGTCGTGCGTCACGGGCTCAAAAACGGATCTTCATGCTGGAAATTTCAGAACCATCAACGTCAAGTACAACCTCGACACCCAGCACAACTTCTGGCACAACACCCAGCACAACATCCAGCACAACTTCAAGAACAACTTCCAGTACAACAACTGCGACGGCGAGGCAGGCAGGCCCTGCAAATCGACCGCTGTTTGGTGGGTTCTTCGAAGAAGGTCCTTCTGGTGAGTAGTGTGAAACTAGAATCTTCCGGCACCTTGGATTTCGCTTTGTTGTGTGACTGGAGCTTGGACCCTCGTGCACTGGTGCTGTGTGTTGCAGGGAACAGAGAACCAGCGCGTCCCAGTTCCACGTCCAGCACGACCATCAGCACCACTCCGCCCACAACTCCGTCCACCACGTCGCCCACCACGACGCGCCAGCCGCAGCAGAGCAGGGCCCGCGGAGGCTTCGGCTTCGGGGAGAGCATCGGCCCGGGGAGAAGACAACCGGCCCCGCCCAAGGTCAGTGTTTCCAGTCTCACATCTGATTTCACCTATCTTATCTTTCCAACGAATGGGATAGTCAGGAGCCTGAAATCAGATTGAAATCACAATCGCAACGACGAATTGTGACACACGGGACTCAAATTATTGTCTGGAAATTTGACCACAATTGCTTCGGTACGTAAGTACCAGCGGTGCATGCCCTTTCAGTGAGACATTTGTGGCCAATGTACCAACGTCACTTGGCTTTAGGAACATCGCGTTTGACCAACTGCACGGGCCTTTTGAAAAATGACGAATCATCCAGTCAAAAAGAAAAGTGTTGAAAAAATCAGGAACTGGCCATTTGTTCACGATCGCCTTGGCCACCTTGAAGATCATTTTCGTTTGTCGCAGGGTTCCGGGCGTGATGTACCGGGCAGAGTCCCCGGTTTCTCGGAGGGTCCGGCCGAGAATCCGTCGCCGCGAGGGAACCCGACACAGCGGCAGAGCCCGTCCCCCGACCCGGAACCGTCCGGGGGCGGCGCGCCTTTTGGAGGTTTGAATGGATTGTGTACATCATCTTCAGCCTGTTCTTGTGTTCACAACAGTCTACAATCTGCGACAGCAAGTTGGAAACCTCGGATTTTGCAGGTGTTGGAGAAGGACCGTCGGGATCTCGCGGCGCAGGCGGCTTCCCACCCCTGTCCGAAGGAGGCTCCGACGGCAGACAGCCCGGTCAGTTTCTCTTCGGCTTGAATATTGACGCTTGGGACTTTTCACGCAGGCTTACGGAATTCTGAGCACCTCCGGTCTCTACTTTCGTGTCTGCATCGAAGTAAATGCACCTGCATGTGCCACTGTTTTTACTCTGTGCGTCTAGCTGTGTTTTGGATGCGTGGATGGAAGCAGATGATCGCATCAGTCAATGTTCGAGACTCAGCGCAAACCCACTGTCGCCAGTGGGCATTTGTCTACTGACGCTGTTGAAACTGTTTCTGACCAACAATCTGCAACAGAATGACGACAACGAAGCAAGTAGATCTGGAAGCAGCGAGACACAGTGGCGTTTCCACTGCGTGATGGGTTCAGTGTTTCCCAGGTGACGTGGCGTAGCCTTGGTTATGGTGTTTGCGCTGCGCACGGTTTGTTTGCACATGTGAGCGCCAATCTGGACCAGAAGATGATCCTCGATCAGTAGTAGCTACATGAAGTTCTTTCAGTTGGCCTCCTGCTCAATGTGGACGGAGTTTTCACAGGACTTGGTCTTTCGTCACTGTGTTTTTGTGTTGTTCTTCAATCGTTGTGCTGTGTCAAGAACTGTGTCTTTTTCCAGGAACGACCCATTTATTCTCGTAGTTTGTTGAGTGACCGGGAGAGGGCAAGAAGCATGCGATCTCACGATCCGTTACTTATCAAGTCACTGGGACTGATTCGCATGTCCCCAGTGTTTGCTGCAGGACCAGTCTCCGAAGTGACATGTGCAACTGAAGGTCACTTTGTGTCCTGATCCTGCCTGACAGTTGCAAATGTGGTGCTCCACTGATGTCCAAAACGAAGACACGAGATCTTTCAGGACTTCACCTGGATGAATTGTGCTGATGGAGAAAAAGTTACATTTGCGTTCAGACTGTAGGTAGCGTGGCAAGGACTTTGGAGGGTCACATTAATCGCGCAGATCTTGGCAGAAATGGGTTTTGCCAAAGGAGATTAAACTTGGAGCGATTCCTAAGCCTTGGAGGCCATCTGCATGTTGCAGGAAATAAGACTAATGGCTGATCCTTCTGGGTACGACCAACTCGAAAGAAAATGTGGTAATCCCCTGGCGCTGCGACGCTTGATAACAGTCACTTTCGTGCAGTGTCAATGTGCGTTCCATTTCATTCTTGAAGCAATGTCAAAATGGACCCTCCCAGCCTTTGGAGCACTTCTGATTTTGTTAGGGCCTTCAGGCTCTGATTCTGTTCGCCCTCCCATTTGCGTCGGAGATGGTGGAGGCCAGCTTTTACGGCAAATACCGGTGCCGCATGAATCAGTATCATGCATTGATGTGCATTGCAATTTTTGTGGCTGCAGTGGAAATGTCTCTCAACTCTCCAAATTCGGAGTGCAAAGTGGATTACGGACATTTCATCGACTTCCATACACGGCCGAGTTGGAGAGGAGCGTGGTGTGTATGAGGTGGCAATGTGAAGTGCTCGTGTCAATGTTGGTTTGGAGGCCAGTCGCTTATGCTTTCATTCCTCTTTGAGGAACTTTCATCTGGAGTGGCGGACCCCGGGACCTCTTCTCTGAACTCAATCTGTACACAACGGTGCAAGTCCGATCTCCGAAAGCGTTATGATTCTCTTCACCGTGCTACCTCGAAGTCACGGGTGAATATCATCTGAACTTAAAATCTCTTGAAAGAGATCAAGATCTTTTTTGGCTTTGTTGGCTACGTCAATTTGGCAAGCATTGTTGCGTAAATTTTCTCCAATAAATTTCAGGAAAATATTCGCAGCAATTTTGCAGCATGTCTGTTGGCATCGGCCTGAGCAAAATGATCTCAATTTTCAAAACTGCAAACTGAAAAAAATTTGCAACATTGTTGCAGCTTCATTCTGTGTGAAATATTTTGAGTTTTTTGGCATGTTCGACTGTTATGAGTTCTGTTTGCCTTTCTGAAGTTTTACCCCCACACCCTGCGTGACCTGACTTGATCTGTGATTGCTTCCAAGGCAAAAGATTACACAAATGTTCTTTTATTGTCAGGTCGGAATTGTGCGGCTAAAGGTTAAGGCCTGGGCTCTGTAGGTAGAAGAAAGGCTTTGTATGATCGGCGTAGGTTATTGCTCTTTATGGCTTCATACACACTGATGGGAAGCTCTGATGGTTTTCTTTTTGTTGTGGGATGAAGTGTTTCTTTGCGTGCTTGGAGGACTATGAAGTGCCTGTGCGTAGATTGAAGCACTTTTTTGCCGTCTGATAGATTGATATGAAGATTGGTAGAGCAGGACAACGAGATCCTGGGACATGAGCGCACCGCATCCCGGGTGCGAGTTCTTGTGCCACGCAACATGAAACGTTTGTTTGGAGCAAAGTCTCAAATTGCTTCAGGTTTATGGTCAGTTGGGCACCAACTACAGCGCAACACACAGTGTCACCGTTGACTTGACGTTGACGCATCCGAGAGGTCTCTTGAGCACAGATTCTCAAGAAGTTGTTGAAAAACAACCAATCAACATTGGCCCCAGCTGGCAAAATTTGAGCTTTTCACCGGACATTCATCGCCGAGATGGAGATTCCTTGGACCCACACAAAGTTGTTTTTAAATGCTGACGTCTTTTTTTCTCTGATCTGAATGGTGCTGTGTTTCCGGCTCTCCACCGATCGTGTACTGATGGTCCAAATTGATATTACTCTGTGCATCTGTCATTTCCGAACTGCACGGAGAGGTTCAAAATTCCCATTCCAAACCACCCCACAGGCTACACGTTTGATTTCAAATAGGATCTAGTACTCGTACTCGTGAACACTCCTCTGCGTCGTGTGATGCCCTCGTGTCACTCAATTGCAGGTTCGCGGACGCCGACAGCGAGCCGCCCCGGCGGCTCCACCCAGGGCGGGGACGGCCCGGACATGGCGAACGATCAGACCGGCAACGCTTCGCCCAGTGACCCGCACGTTGTCCGCAGAGCCAGGTGAGTGGGAGGGGAAGAGGGGTCTCGGTCTTGCCTGACTCCCTAAACAAATCAGTCCCCCGAATTTGCACCACAGTAACAAGTATTTTTGGGATTTATGTGTGATTCTTTTTTCAAAGTTGAAATCGAGCCTCCTGTTGAAGTGTTGGGCGTCCCTTGGACCCTGGATCTCCCCCCTGTAGTGGCTCATGTGATAAGTTTCAAGTGCACCCCTTTCTCACTGAGACTGGTCAGTCCCAGCACAGGTTGTCCTTGTGCTACTGTTGTGTGAATTGTCCAGCCTGTGTGGCAGCCATGGTTCTTCTTGTATATTTTTCCATTGTTTGGGTACTCAGCTGCACAGCTGACATACTGATGAAAACCCTCCAACCCTGGCAGCAACCATGGGCATCACTCTTTGGAAATTAACTTTTGGAATTTATGGAGCATCTTTCCCCATTAAAACCCATGCATTTCAAGTGGGCTATTTGGGAACGATATTGACGTGTCCAAGAGTCCGTCTCAGCCTCGGGCAGCTTTGAATGCAAACAACCCGAAGAAGCATCGTCGGGAATAGAAAACTTGTCGGAGTACACAATGGAACACCGCAACGGATGCCGACTGAGCTGACCCGCAGTGAGAGATGTGATGAAAGCGCGCGGGAAAGGGGGGGGGGGCTGAAAATAGATTTGGTGTGGATTCATCAATTGCCGATTCTCTGTCTTCGTTTCCCAAATTCACGCACCTGACTAAAAACAGGAGGAAACCTTGTGTTGCAGAACTTTGATGGCGTTGACGGCAGAGAACACAACGACTGGGCTGCACAGCCTCAACCTGGTCATCAAACCCGGATTCTTCCAGCAGGGCCGCACCTACATCATTGAGCTGCGCGTCGCCACCAAAAGTGAGCCTCTTGTTGCAACGCTTCCCCTCCTGAGCGATTGGTGTTCAAAAGTTGTTGCGGGAGCTTCGGTTCGGTTGTTCAAACGTTTTGCGAAAACACCTCGTGTCCAGATTCACATCACCATCATCTTGCGAAGGAAAGTCAGCTGACGAGAGTTTGACCGGAGCATTGTTCTTGCAGACGGGCGAGCTGAGGGGCGAGCGCTTGACTCGTTCCACACCAACAAGGGGCCTGTTCACGGAACAGCGACGGTGCTGCCACGAGAGGGCACCGAAATCCACACCAAGTTCCGCGCTGTCTTCCTGCAGTGGAGAGACTTCGAGAATGTGAGTTCGAGATCGCTCAGTTTCGACTTCTCTTTTGCGCCTTAGTTGACAATCGGTCAAGATTTGAGACCTGGAACCTGGGTGTTTCCACGTGGAAGCGTTGACCTACAGCTTCGTGAAATGAGTGCGAATAGATCCAGACAAGAATGCACGCAAGGCCCAAATCACGAAAAACGCCTTTTATGGGGGAGAGCCTGAGGGCTGCTTCTTTCATCTGTTCAGAACAAACGGGTTCTCGAGAGGAATGGATCTTGGACAAACCAGTTTGGTTTCTCCGGTTATCGCGTCGAGAAACACGAGCATCGAAAGATACCAATTCTCAGAGAAATCCCTTTCAGCTCGGCACACTTTGATTGTCGATGTTTCAAAGCCAGATATTAATTAACACAGATAGCAGGTAACAGGGGCAGAAACGCGCGGTCTTTACTGACAAGCTACAACACACTGTGCAAACCAGGGACAAAATGTTGCGTTTTGACGGTGCTGCGGTGATGCGTGTGCCGTCGGAGACGCATTTGCGCACTGAGCTGGAGCAAAACCGCCTGAAGCTGTTGCAACTGCGAATCGCGTGCGATGTCGCAATGTGTCTCGATTCATATTGCATGCTGTCTTCTTCCTTGGCTTGCGCCCTGTAATCGCTTTGTTCGGAGTTACGTATTTCTCCGGGTTGTAGTGGCTTTGCATGCTCAGGGTTTAGCTCCAGAAGCGCATGTCGCTTTGGTTGCTGCGACAAGTTTTTTTTTTTTTTTTCGGGTGGTCCGTGGCAGTTTTGTTGCGAAAAGAAAGGTGTCAATATCTTGTTTTCGAACAGGGCGGAAGAAAAGCTGCCACGTCAAAACTGAACGAAAATGAATATTGAGTAATGTGTAGTTCGTGTATTTGCACAGCAGAAAAATGTTTACCAGTGTGCTTCAGATGAACAAACACCGCTGACAATGCCAGCGGTTGTGTTTTAATGTATTCACTGCTGGGTTCAGAAACACTTTTTGGAAAGCAGAGAGACGCGGTCGCTGTAAACTGGGCATGCCCACCGAGGCAGGTTTTGTGGTGCCGCATTGTACCTGGATTGGAAGCGAGAAGCTGTCGGTAATCAGAGGCGTGTGCTAAAGTTGTCCCCAATAAATTTCCATCAAGGGCCTTTATTTCATGTGTGTGAGGTGAATATGAGCCCGTCGAATACATTCACTCGGTTCTTTATTGAAATCCAGGTAGCAAAATCAATACGTGCAACTGCGCTTTGTTTGAGTCGAACATTGAGGCGGGCGCGATGTGAATTCGTTATTCTTTTCTTTTCTGGATCCTGTTTTGCTTCGTTTACATGCAGTGACTCTCACTTGAGACGAATTTCTCCATTTGAAATTCCGTGAATCTCAACCAAGTACGAGCGAAGATCACCCGTGCCTCAGTCAGGCAAGGCTTTCTTCGGTTGGGTTCTTGTGGTTGGACAGCACCATCGTCCAACCATTATACCACTTGACAAAGAAGGACAAGTTGGTTTTGCGTTCGGTTTTGTCTCCCGAATTTTGCGCATCCGGTGCTTTTTTGTGAAAGAACCATGCGTGCAAAATTGGTGAACAGAAATTGCCAAGGGAAAGCTGCGACAGGTCTAGCTTTCTGTCGTTGCTTATGTTTGTGCTTGTGTGTCTGTGCAGTTGTTGATTGTTGCTTGGATGCAGTTGAACCTGCGGTTTTGTCGGAGCAAAATCTATCAATTAAAAACTGGATAAGTGGCCGCCATTTTACATTTGGCGCAAGCCTGAGCAATTCTTTGTGGGAGGAATAGTGGCTGTTTAACTATGCTACATATGCTGCGTTCTTATTGATTTCACATCAAATATCGCGCTTTGATTTTGTACCGTAAATGTGTCTGCCTATCATTCTTACTGGAGACATTTGTCTGTTCGCAGCACGTCAAATAGAGCCACGTCTTGGGAATGTTCGTGCTTCAAATCGTTGCTGATCCGTCTTGAGCTGGTGGGAAAAGAATAGGGTTCACTATTCAGACACTCATACCCTGTCCACAGATGCACCAGGGAATCCAAACGAAATGTTGCGGGGTCAACTGCTTGAGGTTTGGTGTGTCAAGGCAGCAGCTTGCTGGGGATTAGATGGCTTCAGGTTGTTTGTTGGTTTCTTACTTCTGGTTGAGGCCGTGTGGGGAGGTCGCAGGCAACGTGAACCTTCAGCAGAATATTTTTGAAGGCTCGTATCAACGCAGCAGCAGAACGCCACGTTTTCATGTACGCCCTCAACTACCATCGCATCTGTAAATTTTGTGATGTTGACAGAGCACTCCATGACGAGAACGAATCAAGCTGCGGGAAATGTTGCTCAAAACCGTCGTCTATTTCGCGTCATCCTTTCGCCATGTTGTAAAAAAGGGCATCAATTGTGGCGGTGTTTGATAGATTGAGATCCTTACGCTGTACCCAGGTGTTCATTTGCATGCAAGGCGTGTGCTCGTGTCTTTAATAACAGGCACAAGCCATGTCCCCTGCAGCAGCAGTACCTGAGCTGTTATTTCGCTGGCGTAAGGATGACTTGGAAAACGAATCGGATCTCTGGCTGGCTGTTCTGAGTTTGTTTCTTTCTTCCCCTGGAAAAGTTCATGTTTCTGTGGAATCATGCGGCGATGCGGTGCGACTATTTGGTTTCCGGTTGTGAATTCCCTCGTGTGACTTTGCGGAAGGACAAGTGCAGCCGGGTGGCATGTCAGCTTTCTCCTTGGATTACGCTACACCGCCAGAAGCCACGCACAGCCCCATTCAAGTAATGAACCGGACGATTCGATCGAAAATCCCAAGTTTCTGCACAATATGAAAATGGTTTGTTCCCTTGTAATTTGGTGAAACATCATAAAGGTTTGGCCAATTGCCTGGCCCAGTGAAGCCTAAAATTGTGAGTTTGTGTGACTTCTGCAAGGTATACGAGCGTGATTGTAAGTGGATAAATTGAGGGTATCGGTGTTTATCGTCCTGTTTGTGACAAACGAGGGCATTGTGTGTGCTTCATTTTTTTAAAGGCAGGCCCATGTGTGTGCTGATGTAGCCAACTGCTTGGAAATTGAATACGATCGCAATTTTGACGAGGAGCTGCTCAACTGGGGTTTCCCTGGGTTGGCTTGGTGACGAACCACGTCGCTGGAGACGCCATCTTGGGTTGTGCGTCAGACACACCAACGTTGTCCTCTTCGCTCGCTCCCACACTCGTCGGCGGTGTCGGGAACAAAGAAACCTGGAGTAAAAACTTCCAGTGGAAGGCATGCAGGGGCTATTTGGTTGGGCGTGATGAACTGACGGAGGAACTTCGATTCAATGTCTGGCGCGTCGGTGAGAACATCCAATGTGTCCGATGTTTCCGGTGGGCACATGGAGCTGCTTGATACTGGCTGGTGTCACCTCAAATCTGTCTGAGCCTCCTCTGATAGTTACTTTCTGGGCGAACTTGCTGTGCTGTGGGAGTCATATGAGATGCGCAACTGATCCAAAGGTTTCAAAGCATGCCATCCGCCTCTGCGGCTCAGCGCGCGCAGTGCAATCACCACTCGCCGCAGACCTCCCCCTGTGTGTGTGTGTGTGTGTGTGTGTGTGTGTGTGTGTGTGTGTGTGTGTGTGTTGCGTGCATGTTTGTGAATTCATGCTGCGGTTCGAGCATCACTTGCACCACACACACAATCAGAGCGAAATCTTCAAAGGCAATGCATCTGAACTGGTAAACTGGTCCTGGTGAGTCATTGTTGCCAAGCTGTTTTTGGATACGCGTTGTGTGGGACACGTGTGACAGGTCAAGGATCGATCACAAACAGCTGCAGATACTGTTCACACACTTTATCGGTTGGGCGCTCCCCATGGCAGTCCTGTCGTACACACGAGTACAACGAGGGACAGCGTGGTTCTTGTGCAGGACCACCCAGTCGCAGTTTATGAGCCCTGTGGCCATCTGGGACAGCCTGCTCTCCGTCTCTCTCTGTCTCTTGGCAAGGAGTTACGTTGCAGTTTCCTTTCAAAAGCTTTGAGTGCAAGATCCACCGGAGCTACGCTCGAAACAACCTTTGTCAGTGCGTTTTACCATCGGTTGTTGAGTTGCTGCGAACGCTGGATGCACACGTATTGTGTGGGAGATTAACTGCACAGAAGCAATTGCGAGTATTAGATCGGTTTATGCTGAACAAATATTGCGGGACATGCCAGCGGCGATGTCCCGTAAATCATGGCGGATCGTCATAACCGCAGCTCTGAGCAGAATCACAAGATGCTCCGCTCCTCTCCGGCCACCGCGGCGGACACCAGATTATTTTGGACGCTTTGCCATTGAGCGAGTGGCCTCAGTGGCATCGTTCGTACCCAAGCCCCAACAGACGAATGCCAGGGCTCCCTTCGTTTCTTGCAATCCTTTGATACTCTCCATTTTCAGAACACACCGTTGAAGTACGAGGTTTGGTACAGCCTGGGCAACTCGAGCAAGGTTCTCATTTACTTCGGACACAACCACGAGGTGGAGTTCACGCTGCCAGCTGGCGACAACAGTGAGTACACGACGTTTCATTTCATCTCGGGGCGGCGAGTTCTGCTGCAGCGGGTGTATTTTTTTGTCGCAGAAGCCAGCAAATCCAATGCCAGTTGTTCGTTTGTCAGCATGGAAGCATTGAACTCCCAAGTTCTCCACACATTTCAAGTTGTCATGCGGCAAAAAGTCATCCATTTTGACAGATTTAAATTGCTTCAGTATCGCTTAGATTTCGATGGGATGTTGGAAAGGATGTTTGAATGCGTTGCGTTGCGTGATTGGCAGATTTGACAGTGCTTGTTGTCAGCGCTGGTTTCTGAGCCTTTCGCGCGCCTGTATGAGCACGACTCCATGCGCATCTTTCAAACAGAATCTTTGTTCCAGCGTCTCGATCTGTTTTAAAATTTTCACGCCATTGTGAGAGCGAACCCGAAAGTTGAGCTGACAGACTGCCCTGGTTGTTTGAATCACTTGATTCCTACGAGAACTGTTTTTGTTGTTCTGTCAGTTCGCTTTGAACCGGGTTTGTTTGTGAGCTGATCATCACTGTGTTTCGTGAGACCTGAGCGATTTGGACTCAATTCTTCTGGGCGTTTCAGCTCACACTGATCACACAGACGTTCTGTTCGAGAGCATCGTATCATCTTTCTGTCAGAGTCTGACAGCTCTGCGACTTGCTTGAAGTTTACCGGCGTTCACTGTTGTGGAATAAGCAACTCTTTCGTCTGTTACTTTCACGGAAGTCCGAAAAAGGTTTGAAAACTGAAATTCCCCAGTATTTCCACTGTTCCATGCTCACTTTGTGCATTGTTTTTCTGGAGAGGAGACCTGTCACACACTGCATATCGAGTGGGCCTCTGGTCTGATTGCATTGGGACGAGAAAAAGTGCACCTTATCACTCTAGTAGCAGCGTTTATGGGCGGTAACCGTAGGAACACAATTATAAATCGTGCAATTACTGCAAGGTAAACGTCAGTTTACCAAGTTTGGACCGCTGCTAAGCAACGGTGGGGCAAACAGTAGCTACACACTTCGTTATGTGTTTGATCCGTGATGGCTTTTTGTTGCGAATTTGTAAACCAACTTGACTGTGCTGATGCGTGGAAAGTGGAAGTGCCAAGAATGCAACCGTGAAGTTCCGGAGTTTCGAGGCTGCAGTCTTATTTTTAGAAGCACGCTGAGAGAGTTAATGGTCATGCCGTTCAGCAGTCTTGAGCGTGATATGATGCGTTTCTAATGACTTGCTGATCGAAGGCACTGTGGTGTACGCAGAGTACGGAAAGTAAGTCAGATTGTGGACGCATGGCGTGTCGTGCTCTTGACTGAGCCGTTTCAGGTTTTAGTGATCGCCACGGGAGATTGACGTTTGGAAAGGGAGCTTTTGTCTCGGCGTGGAAAAACCAGCTTCAATAGTTTTGTCCATGAATCTGTCAAAAATGTGAACGCATAAAAGACACAAAGCACCGAAGGCTGAGAGTCAAAGGCCCGTAATGTGTGTCGCTCACCTTTTGTGAAGAAACATGCAAAAACTTGCAAAGCTTTTTGAGGCGCCGCTCAGCTTGACAGAACAGCGTGTCTATTGCAGTCACACGTGGGGTAAGTGAGTCTTCACGTCAGAGTTCGCACATACGGTACTGGAAAAATAGTTCACGTGAACATGACATTTCAAGACCTTTGGTTGAGAAAGAGCTGTGTGATTGAACAAGAACTGCTTTTTCAGTGTGTAAACTCGCTTCTACAACAGCCAGGTCACATGCGAGATGCTCCGCGACAACAGTACTGCAGAAAAAATTCAAAAATTCACCAAAGACGATCACAAAAAGTCACGTCTAGTATCGTCAGCAGGATAAAATTTATCTTGAATTTCAAGCAATACGTAATTGCATTTGTCTCCCTTGTTGGTGAAAAAAGCGTGACCGCCACAAACAAAAGTCAATGTGTTCAGCCGCTCGGCAACAAGACACACGAGGCGCTTCTTCACACTGGTTGGTGTTTTTGTTGAAAGTTGGTTTCCGCAGCTACACCCATGCTGTGAACAGGTTCAAACGCTGATGGAGGGAGTGAGTGAACATCTGTGTGGAAGAGACATCTGCGACGACCACCAGAGTCTACATTTCCTATCAGACGTTAAATCCCATCGACGCAGCCACAGTGACCCCACCCAGTTTGGAACGTGCCCTCCACTGTGTTGTGGGCCACGACAGCAGTGCCTCAAAGAAGTTGAATCTGGATAGAATGGATTTCCCGGACCCAGCTTGTCGAACTACTTCAACGTCCACCACATGTTGTATCTGATGAGACTGGAAAACGCATCCAGTCGCGCTGTCGACCAATTGATTGCGTTTAAATTACTTTGAAGGCTTTTAGTGGAGATATCACTTCTATCCGGAGCTACTCGCTGAAATCACTTTCAAATGTAAATGTAGCCGAATTTCAATACAGCAGCTGTGCTGATGTGCTCATGGCTGTGCTGGCAAATTCGTCGGAGTCTTTTGATAAGCCTTGACTTTTTTCATATGACACCGGGTTTGCAAATTGTTATCTGATCAAAGCTCGATATGCGCATGACACATGTTGCAACGAGTTAAATTGAATTTTGCCTGGCGATGCATAATTCCTCATCTGTGCTCGAGGTTGTGTTGGGAGTGGGGAATCAAAAGATGAACTGGACGGGTAAAGGTCCACTTTCTCCTGAAAAAAGTGATCCTGGCTTCTGCTGCATTGATGCAATTCTCCACCATTTGTGCAGACAAAGGCATCGAACGTCACCTGAAAATGGAGAAACTGCCCGGAACAAACTGTGTTGAGCCTCACATGTGAATACTCAAAGACCAGACAAGTAGACGTTGTTAGCCTGAAAATAATGTTGTTGCGTAGTCTCCTGTTCCTGTTCCTTCAGTGAAGTTGGCCACAGGAGCAGTCCCGCCCCGTGTCAACAGAAGCAGCGGCCGCATAAAATGTCTCGAGTGGCCCTTGCACCTACTGCTCCGTGCGCTTGTTTGCGGTTTATTGGTGGCACTGCATGGGAAACTTTGCTTTGTAATAACCATAAAGGCTCACGTCCTTCGATGAAGGAGGTGAAGTTTAGTGCAATTTTATGTCCAAACGCAGCATGCCTCCAAGAAGCAATATCATTTGACCTGCGCCAAGTAATTTGCAGAACTTTTGAAGGGGATTCTTTCCCTTGCATTCAGCATTGGATAACGTATGTCATAGCGTAAGCAATCAATTTGTATTGGAAAAGGAACCTATTTTCAAGCTGTCTTTTCAGCACCGAACGTAAAATCCAAGAACACCTGCGTTTTCTTTTTGGAACGAGCCTGTGTTTTGCCCTGACCACCATGACAGGTTGAGGCAGTACTGTTCTGTCCTCGGCAGTGTGAAACCGGATCTCGCAAATCAGATACAATCCTGTATCGATATACTCAACTCGTGTCTCATTACTGTCTGGCTGTCATACGTCTGTGACAGTATCCAAGTATGGTGCAGTGGTCCAATAACCAACTCTGAGACTTTTTGTGCTGACCTGTGAGTTCAACCAGAAGAGATCATACTGTGCACCATGAGTACTTACTCGGACCAGCAGCTGCTTCCTTACATCCGGTGTAACAGGACCAGACAATGACCAGGACCAGACAACGACCACACCATTTGGTTGTTGTGTGGTCCTGAAATTTCAGGACCAGGCAATGACCACCTAGGACTGGGGGGTGTTTTTCCATTGTGCTGATATCTCTGTCAGTGATATCTCACC